>UMJF01035354.1_pt1 | contig 8521 bp, 8 predicted proteins | sample 1966001 | NCBI WGS metagenome assembly UMJF01 (sample SAMEA4836145, study PRJEB28245) | human gut metagenome | biome: gut microbiome; material: fecal sample | place: Denmark | collected 2008 | reverse complement strand
TGTCAGAAAATACCGAAGATGTTTATATATTAAAAATAAATATAGATAAAAAGCAACTAAAAGTAGACACTGATGAGAAAAGAGTAGTTTTCAGAAATAAGGAAATGGGAGAATTTACTGTTGAAGATAGTATAAATTTGTTAAAAACAGTTAGAGTTGATTTTGATATATCTTTTGATAAGTATGATATTGAATATACAAAGATTTCAAATACATATAATGCAAGTCCAAAAGAAATAGAATTTTTGCAAAAAATGTGTAATGCACAAACACAAAAGAATTTAATGACAGAAGAACTAATTAAAGAAGCAGAAGAAAGATATGAATGGATAAAATTATAAAATAAGAAAAAGTATACAATTATTGGAAGAAAAATTAACATAGTGCGGAGAACGATATGAGAAGGAAAGAAGAAAAAAATCAAGTAAAAGAACAAGTAATTTTAAATAGACCAATCGAAAACGAAGAGAATGATTGGATTGGTGTTTCGGTATATGTAGATAAAATAAAGAGCGCTATTGAGCAAGGCGCAAATATGATTGCAATTACATCTGATTTCGGTTCGGGAAAATCAAGTTTAATTTCTTTACTTGAAAAAAGAATTGAAAAAATAAAGTATAACAAAGTTCTTTGCTTTCGAAAAAAATATAAACTATACAAGATAAATATGTGGAATGTATTAAATAATAATTCTGACACAACTAGTATAGAATTGCATAAATCATTTGTATATAATTTAAGCAGTCAGATGAGTAGAAGAAAAGGTAGTTATATTAGCAAAAGATTAAGCAAAAATTACGGACTATTTAAAATTGATACAGGAAGAATATCTACAAAAATATTATTTTTTATAGCATTATTAGCTCTTGGTATAGGTGAAGGGATAAGAAGATTTAATTCTCAATTAAATGCTATGTTTCCGAATTGCGTAGGAATGTTTTCAGTTATAAAATATTTGGCATATGTTATAGCTTCAATACTAATTTTTATTTTGGTGATAAATACCGATATAATTTTTTCAACACGTAAATCTGAGGGAAACAGAGAAATAGACGAAAATACAATTATTGATTTTTATAGAAATAATATAATTTGGAGTATATTACCAAGACATATCATAATAGTTATAGAAGATTTAGATAGAACAGATAAAGATCAGGTAGTATTAGAATTTCTTAAAGAACTCAGAAAATACTATGTTCCCGAGAGAAAGCGTTTTCTTGAAAAAAAAGTAACTATAATTGTGAATATTAAACCTGAAGCAATGCTTTGTAATTCAGAAAACAATGATGAACATATATATCCTAAATTTTTTGAATATATCATTGATTTAAAAAAAATCAACATTGATAACTATGATTCGATTTTGGAAGGTATTCTTATAGAACATAGGGAAGAGTTAGAAAGATATAATATAATTAAGCTAGGAGAAAATATTGACATAAATAGAATTCCGGGAATGAACTGGATAATAAGAGGAAAAAGTTTAGATATTAGAGAAATAAAAGAAAGATTAATGAATGCATTACTGATTTATGGAACTTTAATAGATAAATTTGGTAATGAAGGAATCGAGTTCGAAAAATGTGCAGTCGTTGCTTATGTAACCACTGAATTTTCTGTTGAATTTTATAAAACGGATGACAGAAAATTCGAAGAACTAGTAGAAAAATTTATTTCAGGAGAATTAGTCGACGAAGAGGATTATGAAAAAGCTTTGTTTGGTGATGAAGTGACTCAAAAGCAAAGAGATTATGTTAGGGAAATAAAAAATTTAATAGAAAACAAGCATATTGATAGTACATATAGAACATATTTCTATAATTATCCTAAAAAAAGTAAAATCTATAATACAAACGAAAGAATCATTCAAAATGCAATAATATATAAAGAAGATATAAGAAACCCTGAAAATTTTAATAAAATATTGGAGTCAGTGAATTCAAATATAATAAATGAAGCATTAGATAAAGTTGTAAGTTTAAATTTAGCATTACCTATGTGTGTTATAGAATACGAAAAAATATATCTAGAAGCATTAAAAAATTATGAAGCAGAAACAATAGATGTAATTGCAGGATTGGATTATTCAGATAATAATATAAAAAAAACGTTGACAAAAATAAAAAGATTATTGGATTTTGACAGTCTAAGGACTATATATAACAAACGAATTGCACAAGTTATTGTAGAACAATGGAATAATATTGATGTAAGTAGGATATTAGATATTAGAAAAATGCTCTGTGATAATTTTCCTGAAGAAATATGCTGGTATAAACAATTATTTTTTGGAGATAATATATTAATTACAAAAGATGAGATAAATTTAATTGGCAACTTAGAAAATATATTAGAATTAGTTGATTATGCAAATGATTCAGAAGACAGAATAGAAGTATATGAGGCAATACATAATCAAATTTGCGAAAATGCGTGTATTGGCGACATATATAATAATTTTTACACTTCAATATACGATAATGGTGGAGCTAATTATATTGCTGATTATATATGCGATTATTTTGGTGCTATTGATTATATAGATGAGAATCTTGAAAATATTGTTATTGATGAAATAGAAAGTGGAAATATTGCATCACGTAAATATATAGAAACGATTGAAAGAGTTTCAGATTGTAATGAGAAAATTAGTGAAAATATAGTAAAAATAAATTGGACTAAAGGATTAAGCAAAAAAATTCTTACAAAATTAAGGGAGAGTGAAGAATGGTATTATTTTGTAATAAATGCTGCAGAAGAGAATATTGAGTTAATTGATTTTGATAAAAATGAAATTGTTGAAATTATTGTTAATAATGTTGAGAATTTTATTGCAGATAACACTAATGCATGGAATAGTATTAGGAGAAAAGTTTTAAAAAGTCATATTTTAATTAGTAAATATATATCTATATTTGATAGTGAATACCAGATTATAAGTGATGAGGAACTTAATTCTATTTGTGAAATAGATGATGCAATAGAAGTATTAAAAATGAATGAAATAGATTTAACTATGGTTGAATATATAAGTGACTATTTTGGAAAGAAATATAGAAAATCATCTGAAACATATGCAATTTTAAAATATGTATTAGGTTTGGAAAAAGATGTTTCAAAAGAAATATTTTGTCATTTAAATATGGATAATGTTAGATATAGATTGATGTCAAAAGCAAAACGTATGGAAATAATTCAGCTTTACAATAAAAGGGATATATTAAATTCTGTAAATGAAATTTTAAAATATATGGAAATTGTAAAGTTTGCAGATGATTATTTAAATAGGAAAATTAAGACAATAATCAGTGGCGATGAAGAGTTAGGTAAAAGGTATATTACTATTGTTAATAGAATGGATAAGATTGAACATTCAACAATAGATAATATTTTGAATATGGAAACAAAATATGCTTATAGTAATATCATAAATAATAAATTATACGACCAAAAAGAATATATAACTTATGTTATTTCAGTGACATTAGGAAAAAGAAAATTTGAAGTTGAAGAAAATAGGCGGAATATACTTTGGAATACATATAAGAAAATATTTGTGGGTGGTATTTATAAGAATACTATAGGATATATGATAAAAAATATTGATTTTATTAGACAGTTATTTGAAGAAAAAGTATATTTAGAAGTAGAAAAAGAACGATTACTTGCGTTTAATAAAATTCTTCAGACGAAAGATATAATTATATATATTTTTGGTAAAGACGAAGAAACCATAACTGAATACTTTTCGAATACAATTGGATTTGCTGATAAAAATGCAGCAAGTACTTTTGTAGATGAAATAGAAAAGCAGAGTAAATTATTAGTTTCAAGAAAGATTTATAATAATATTCATGATAAATTAGTTGATCCTGTATTAAAAGGAAAATATACTAGATGTCAAAGGAAAGCACGTAAAGAACTAAATATGGATGAATAAAAAAGCTGATGCCCTGATGTGATATGTTAGGGCATCAGCTTTCTGTTTATATAATCTCGTACTATTTTCATACCCTTTTTCGTATTATCCTCGATTTTAAGTTACCTCATAAAATTTTACAATAAGTGCATAGTCATTGAGGTACCAACCCAAGGCTTAGCTTACAAATACATAGAACATGTTTCTACTATATTAATAGTGAATCTGCACTACGCCGTGATTAGTGTGGCTTTGTGGTAAGAGCAGCATTATAGCGAGGCAGATTTATACTGGCGACGGTCAGAGGAAAAGAAACAACTATCGTGTAGGAGATTTAATAAGGCGTTTCTCTGTTGTGAAAACAGTCGATAGACATTCAGACGTGATGACTATGTAGATGTAAGTTACCATTTATAACAAATATCAATTTAAAGAAGGTAACAGGATGAAATATGACAAAATAGAAACAGGAGTTAATTTAAGACAGTTAAGAATAGAAAACAAATTGTCACCGGGAGAAGTAAGTGACATCGTTGATAAAAGCGAATCACATATAATGCAGCTTGAAAGAGGAAGCAGAAACCTTACAGTAGAAATGCTTTGTAAGTTTGCAGATGTATATAATGCAGATCCCAATACTATTCTTGGAATACATACATCAATGTCAGAAGAATTGTATGCAGAATTGAGTATGTTGTCTATGGATATAAGAAATAAGTTATGTTCTAGTTTCTTGGAAATTGTAAAAAGTGTAAAAAACGGACAGAGGTGATTATAAATGACAAAAGGTGCACAAGTAATGATAAGAAATCAGAAAATAGCAAAAAAATTCGTAAGATATGGTGAAGGGGCACAATTATATTCAATGTCCCAAAGTACCTTTGAAAAACTTGCAAAGGAAGCAAAAGCTATATATAAGTACAACAAGTTAGTATTAGTAAATACTGAAAAAATAGATGAATATTTAGAATTATTTCATGAATTTTAGAAAAAGACCTTTCATTGACACTTGACTTTTTGGAACACAAAAAGTAAGATATTGATAAGTGCAGGGAGGTGTAGATAATGTCAAAAATGGGAAGACCAAAATCTGATAATCCAAAGAATAAGAAAGTATCTACAAGATTATCAGAAGCAGAGTACGATCGTTTGAAATTATATGCATCTAAGCATTCTCTTACAATATCAGAAGTGATTAACTTGAGTTTAGAATATTTGTATTCTAGCAGAGAGTGAAAATGAAGGGTCTTTTTTGTTTATTTGAAAGGAGACCAATCATGGAAAAGAAACGTAAAGATAGTAGAGGAAGAGTTCTTCGTAAAGGTGAAGCATTTCGTGAAAAGGAAGGTAGATATTCGTATGAATATAAAGATACCTTTGGAAATAGGAAGACAATTTACTCTGTAGATTTATTGAAATTACGTGAAAGAGAAAAACAAATAGAAAGAGACATAAGTGATGGACTCAACATATATGTAGCTGGGAAGGCAACATTAAACTATTTGTTTGAAAGGTATATGGATACAAAATATAATTTACGAGAAAATACAAAAGTAAATTATAAATATATGTACGACAATTATGTTAGAAATACTATAGGAAAAAGACTGATAGCTGACATAAAATATTCAGACATCGTTTATTTTTACAAAAGTTTAATTACTGAAAAAGGTTTAGAACTTAATACAGTGGATACAATTCATACGGTAATACATCCGGTGTTTTCAATGGCGGTTAGGGATGATGTTATTAGAAAAAATCCAGCTAGTGGAGTATTGGCTGATATTAAGAAAGAGAGTGGTAAAAATAAAGGAATAAGACACGCTTTGACAATAGAACAACAGAGAGTTTTTATGAAATATATGATTGAAGAGGAACAATTTAATCATTGGATTCCAATTTTTACTATTTTATTAGGAACGGGATGTAGGGTAGGTGAATTTATAGGACTTAGATGGGAGGATGTTGATTTTAAACAAAAAGTAATTAGTATAAATCATAGTATAGCGTACGTGTGTTATGGTAAAGAAGATGGTAGGAAGAGCCATTATGCAATATCTTTGCCTAAAACAGAAGCGGGTATAAGATACATTCCAATGACAGACGAAGTATATGATGTATTCAAAGCAGAGTATTACAGACAACAGGAAAATGGCTTTAGTCAGTTTTCAATAGAAGGAATGTCGGGATTTATATTTACAAATCGTTGTGGAAGAATTTATAATCAACAAACTTTAAATAAAGGACTAAAAAGAATATCCGAGAATTATAACCAGAAGGAATTAATAGATGCAAAGAAACAAAGACGTGAACCTATTATTCTACCACATTTTACATGTCATCAATTAAGGCATACTTTTGCAACAAGATTATGTGAAAGTACAAGTAATTTAAAAGCAATTCAAGATATTATGGGACATGCAAATATTGAAACAACAATGGACATATATGCAGAAGCCACGGTAGGAGCAAAACAAAAAGCAATTGAAAATTTATCAAACAATTTAAAACTTTTTTAGAAAGAGAACCTTATTGTTAAGGACGTAAAAAGTGACAAAAGACGTGAAAAGGACGTAATAATAATATTCCTTTATACATTATAATACACTATGATAAGTTTGACTGAATTAGGGAAATAACGATAATACCTTGTAGTATGGGATAATAAGTATAGCATATGATTATTCCCGACAATGAAGCAGTTGGATAAATAAAGCTCATAAATAAAGGGTTTGCAGAGGTTTAAATTAAATTTGACATCAAATTGACATCAAATTGACATCAAATCAGAAGGTTTATACGAAGAGTTATGTATCAATATGAGATATATAACTGTCAAACAACTATATAATAGTTAATCCTAATTAGGACACTTTTTAAAAAGCAATTTTTAAAAAGTGTCTTTTTTGTTGCTATTTTGCATAGACTCAAATTTTTATTAAGGAGATTTATTATGGAAAGAAAACAAGAATTTATGCCAATTAAAGAAGTTAAGGAAAAAAGAAGAAATCTTGAAAAGAAGTTTTTAAGGTATCAGGAAGCAGAACATGTTTATAGTATTCAACATAAAAAATTGTTTGAATTGGCAAGCAAGGCTGGGGCTATTTACAGAATTGATGGATATGTATTGATTAACAGAGATATTTTTAATGAATATTTAGAGCAATTTCATGAACCAGCAAAGAAATAGGAGGTGAGCAGAATATGAGTGGAAATATTTGGATGTATTCATATGACATTGATGAACAGGATATTGACATGTTACAGAGGGATTTTATTACCTTCAAGCAAGGTGCAGAGTATTACAAGATGGGAATGAAACCTTTTATAAGAATATGTAGAGAGTCAGGTGCAGTTTATAAGATTGGCAAAATGGTAAGAGTTAACAGACATATTTTAGAACAACACATCAGAAAACTTAGATTGAAGGAGGAAAAATAATGGTTAATAGTGCAGGAACAGTAAGAGAAACGAAAGCATTAGCTAAGAAATTTGTTAGATATAAAGAAGGTGCAGAACTGTACAGTATGGTGCAAACTTCACAGCAGAATACAATTCAGTTGAAAAACAGGTTTCAGAAAAGCCAATCAAGGGTGATGTGGCAATCATTAAGGGCATGGGTAACGGAACTGCAGGCATTGTATCATTTGAAAAGAGTGCACAGTTTCAGACTTATCTTGCAAGTGCAGGCTCTTACGACAAGGCAAAGGCAACTGAAAGAGACATTCTTACAACAGACTTAAACGGTTATGCCAAGTCAAAGCAGTTACCATATGGTACATATGTGGTTCATCAGACCGTTGGAGCAGACAATACTGAAAAATGTTCTGACTTTTATGTGAATGTAACTGAAAACGGTAAAACTTATCAGTACTTATTAAACAATCCTGAATTTACAGCATACTTAAAAATCGTGAAGAAGGATTCAAAAACACATCAGACAGTCTTAAAGAAAGGCACAACATATCAGATTTACAAGGCGGATGAAGATGGAAATGAGACACTTGTGACACAGAAATACAGTAATGGAAACGCAATTGTTGTTGTGGACAGATTTGTAACTGATGATACAGGAGAAATCATTACTTATGAGAAGCTTAAGGCAGGAACATACAAGGTATACGAAATCGAGGGACCTGAAGGTTACAAGGTAAACAAGAGTCCTGTAACAGTTGAAATAAACAGCAATTCATACAAGACAATGAAGGATGAGCTTGGAAATGAATATCTTTATGCAGAGTGCGAGTATTACAATTACGTGACTTATTGTGTATGGAATAAGAGACCTTGGAGAATCCCTTGCCCCACTTGCGATGCTTGTAATGATGGAAACAATACAGCAGAAGATAATCGACAATGGTGAAAGGGGAATAGCAACATGGTTTTACATTGATGAAGTGCATGTTCTTTTAAATTCTCCGTTCAGTGCAGAATATCTACGCCAGATGTGGAAAAAGGTAAGAAAGCAGGGAGGTCTTTGTACAGGAATAACACAGAACATAGTGGACCTTTTAATGAGTGAGACAAGCACAACAATGCTTTCAAACTCAGCATTCATACTTCTTTTAAATCAGTCAAGCAAGGACATAGAAAAGATAG
>UMJF01037405.1_pt1 | contig 8537 bp, 8 predicted proteins | sample 1966001 | NCBI WGS metagenome assembly UMJF01 (sample SAMEA4836145, study PRJEB28245) | human gut metagenome | biome: gut microbiome; material: fecal sample | place: Denmark | collected 2008 | reverse complement strand
GAATGAAAAAGTAACTTCCACCATGTGCTAGTACTGATAAGTAAAAGGATTTCTGCAGAATTAATTTCTACAAGATATAGATATTTACACAAAACAAAACTATAATATAAGGAGAAAACACCGTGTTTTTACGGGATTGGAACATCACGAAAGGACCGCTGGCTGTTCTTTGCAAGGGTAACTTCCACCGGTCTGGAGAATACGATGCCGGAAATGAATGTGATATTTAGTGCTTTAACAGCGTGGGTTTTAATATCACCTGATCCGCGGGTATATCTTTAAGATCGCAAAGTTCCAATAGTTTTCTGTCTATCAGTAACTGAGCCAGTTTAAATGGGGTACAGCCGTTTAAACTGGCTCTTGCCACGCTATTGATATGGTTAGCTATCAGAGTTACCTTGCTCTGGTTCAGTTGTGCGAAGCCTATACCTTGATTTGGATAAAGTGAAAGCTGAAATCAAAAAGCAATTAGGCTGATAAATTCTAGTTTGCAATACCTAAATCCTAGGAAAGGAGACCTGCCGATGTGCGCACAAAAGCTATCGTTCGATTATGCACAAACCTTGCACACTGTGCGTATCGTTCATAATGCACATAGTGTTCATCGTTCACGAGTACAAAAGGGGAAATCGTGTGATTGTATCAATTTTGTAAGGGCAACCGATCCTGCGTGTGGTACGGGTGGTTTCTTGCTTGCAGCTTATGAGCATATGAAGAGACAGAGCAAGGATATTGAAAAGCAGAAGTTCCTTAAGAATCATGCTTTATTTGGAGCAGATAATACTGCACTTGTAGTAACACTTGCATCAATGAATCTTTACTTACATGATATCGGTGTAAACAAGAGCCCTATTGCATATCAGGATTCTCTTATTGATACATCAGATAAGATGTACAAGGTGATACTAGCGAATCCACCATTTGGAATAAGACCTCAAGGAAGTGTGGAGGTTGCAGCTAATAGACCTGAGTTTGTAAAAACATCCGATAATCAGGTTAACTTCTTACAGCATATCATGTCTATTGTAAAAACAGGTGGACGTGTTGGTGTAGTTCTTCCGGATAGTGTACTTACAGATACTGGTGCAACAGCACAGGTAAGAGAAAAGCTTTTGAAGGACTTTAATCTTCACACCATACTAAGAAAAACTTGGAGGATACTATGAAACAGGCGATTGTAAATTTTTGCAAGTCAACGGATACGGGATTGTTCTTGCTAGATATGCCGACCGGCTTCGGAAAAACATATAGTGTACTTGAGTTTATGGTCGACTATTATGATTCGCCGGAATTCAAGGATAAGAAGATTTTTTTTGTTACAACTCTTAAGAAAAATTTGCCGGATAAGGAGTTGCGTGAACATTTTGCAAAGCGCGGTAAAGCAGATGATTATGATAAATATTGTTTGCGAATAGAAGCTAATGCAGATATGGTTGTAGAAAAATTGGATGAGTTATATCGTGCCAGAAAAATTCCAGCAGCAATCACTATGAAACAAGAATTTAAGGATTTACATGGTTCAGTAAAACTATTAAACGAATACAGAGATAAAAAGCGTGAATTAAAAGGAACCAGTAAGGACATTATAAATGTTTTATGCAAGAACGCAGAGGATGCAATTCGCAAGCAGCAGGAAGGTGCCTTTCGTAAGGTGATAGAAAGTGAGCTGAAGCAGTTCAGGACACCAAAGGAAAAGTTAAAGAATATTGCTAATAATCTTGATTATCATTGGATAGGAGAATTGTATCCAGCAGTATATACGAGAGAAAAACGGATAGTTTTTATGTCTATGGACAAGTTTTTCTTGGGGAATACTACGATTATTGAACCTACATACAGCTTTTACAATAATGATATTACAAAAAATGCAATTATTTTTATAGATGAGTTTGATGCAACAAGAGACAGGTTACTTAATCAGATCATAACAAGAGGCTTAGAAAATCATATTGATTATTTAGGTCTGTTTCATCGTGTATATGCATCTTTGAAGACGAGAGATTTTCCGGCAGAGCTTACTACTGCATCGAAGTTACAACAAGCATATCTTGATGAACACAAAAACGCGAAAAATCCTACGGAAATTATTGAAGGATTTGGTGGTGTGTTTGATGAAACATATGACCGTTTTGCGATGCAATATAGCTTCAAAACAGAAGAAGATGGTAAGGGCGATAGAAGTCGTAATTTTATTTTTAATGACTTACAGTTTCATTCGGTATTTGAGGGAGAAAATGCTTTTATTGATATAGATACCGATATGAAGGCAAAACAGAACTGGTTGCGTTTTACAAAAAGAAGACCAACAGAGAAAGAAGGTGGCGTATTAAGTTTGCTTGCCAGTGTTAAAGGCTGCTTGACTTATTTTCAGAACGGAGCTAGAAATCTTTCGTTTAATTATAAGCATCATAAGGATGAGGATAAAAGGCCGGGTGACGATGATTATACGTTTGAAAATGCAATTGAGTCAGTGCTGACAGAGTTTCATTTATCAAGAGAACAGATAAGGTATTTGAAGCCTATCGTAATGGGAGGCCAGGTAAAGTCGAAGAAAGATAAAAAAGACAGCAATGGAAAAATGTCGTTAAAGTATTTTGATCGCTCTGTCTATAATAGGGGATTTCGCTATTATGATTTTATAGATGATCCTAATCACAGTATGCGTTCGGAGATTCAATTATTTGATTTTCAGGATTCGCCAGAACGTATTTTACTTCACTTGTCTGAAAAGGCTCAAATTATAGGTATTTCAGCTACCGCAACACTTGATACGGTTGTTGGCAATTATGACTTGGAATATCTTCAAAGGATGTTGCAGGATAAATATTATGTGATGCCAGAAGCAGATAGGTGTAGATTACAGGAGTCATTTCAAACTTTTGTTGCAAACTATGACAAAGTAAATATTCATGTGGAGCCAGTTTCTTATAATGCGGATGATAGAGTTGAATTATCAGAGATATTTAACGGAAACGAAGCACTTATAAAGAAGTATGCGGAAAAATTATCAATATCATTTGAGCGCGTTGAATATGCAAAGAATAACTTTATTCGTGTTGTAAAGGTAATGAAGGCATTTATCTTAAATGATTCGGTTAAATCCTTCTTGTGTCTTAATAATAAATTGCCGCAGGAGAATAAGGGGCTTTTTGATATTAAATTATTAGAGGAATTCGCAGACGCTATTATTAAGCTTTATGGTATCAAGGGATTAAAAGGTAAAGACTTGTTATACAGTATAAATAGTGAAGATTATGATGCTAAGCGTGCGGAGTTTATACAGAGATTGTCAAAGGGAGAAAAACTCTTTGTTATATCTTCCTATAATACAGTTGGTGCGGGACAAAATTTGCAATATAAAGCACCGGGGAATGCTACTATTGTAGCAGTTAATGATTACGATAGAGGAGATATGGAAAAAGACTTTGACTGCATATATCTTGAGAAGCCGACAAATCTTCTGGTGAATGTGGATAGCAAAAAGGGAATTGAAGCTGAAGATTTAATTCGTTTTGTATATCAGATGGAATTCTTGATGGAAAGAGGAGAAGTTTCTCGTAAAGATGGGATTGCAGTAATTAAAGATGCATTTATATGCTTCAGTGGTGGATATACTTTTTCGGGAAAAAAGGGAGAACCATATAAAACAGATTCTGTAAATAATTTTGCGATTCGAACATTAATACAGGCAGTAGGAAGAATATGTAGAACTGGTCTTAAGAATCCGGATATATATATTTATGTGGATAATACCATTTTAACAGATTACGATTTGTCTGTTGTGGAGCAACGAATGTTGAATCCTGAATTTGCGGAACTAGTTAAAGTGGGTAAAACATATTATAATGGTCAGGCAAATGAAAATTTGGATATTGCCGTAATGGAAAATCGTGCCGGAACATTAGCACTGAAGGCAATGCAGATTATAAATGAGCTGAAGCGCAATTGGACTGAGGATAGTATAGATTATTGGAAAGCATTGCGTGAGTTATGCCTTATGAGGCCTACACTAAGCAGAAAAAACGTAGAACAGAATTCGCAATATCAGCTTGTATATATGTGTGCGCCGGGAGAAATTACAGCTTATTCTTATGAGCAAGAAGGAGACTATAATAAAAATATAAATATCAAGTTTGACGGTAGTCTTCCACAAAAGATGTCAGAGGATGAGGTGCATTTGAAAGAGATTATGCAAATCCCAGGAGTGAAAGCATTGTTTGAAAAGCATGGATATGCAACGAGCTTTGTTCCTAGTGAGTTTATATTGACGCCACCTATGTTTAATAATATTTATAAAGGTGCCTTAGGCGAAGTTGTTGGTAAATATATTTTAGAACAATATGCAGGAGTAACGTTGCAGGAAATGCCACCGGAGTTTTTTGAATTGTTTGATTATACCCTAGGTAATGGCGTGTATATTGATTTCAAGTTATGGAAAGAAACCATGTTAATATCTGCGGAAGAAGAAAAGAAAAACGTCCTGGAAAAGCTAGATAAGTGTGGAGGAAAGAGAGCGGTAATAATCAATATTATGCTTGATCACAATATGCAGATTACGTCTAGTGATAATGGTAGAATTATTGAGATACCATATTTATATCGGTTGGATAGAAAAGAAATAGGAACAGAAATCATAGCAAAAATAAATCGGGAGGAATATTTGCAATGAGTATAAAGAAACTTTATTCGAATGAACTCCTGGCTTCGTTTGAATATTCCAACATTGACAAAGATTATGATTTTTATTATGTTACAACATCGGATAAATATATAAAAGGTGGAGCTACTTTTCTAGATATTGATGATATAAAGATATCAGCTCTGCAATTTGAAAGCGGAAAGAGTTTTTGGGTTATGCTTCCTAAAAACGCTATTTCCAGAGCTGAGTTTGTACGTTTGTTGAATGCAAAAGAGGATGGAGATAGTTTGTCTATAAAATCTATGACAAGTAGCAGTATACCGGAGTATTTGTTGACACAATTGTTTTTGAATGCGCTAACGAGTCCGGTTGATGAAATGATATCTTTTAATAATCTGTCAGGGAAATTATTATGTTTTCGACCTGCATGGTTGAATAAGGATAAGGAGAATTTTATTTGGGGTATGCAGTGCCTTGAGGTGAAAATCGGAGATGATATGTGTGTAAAATTGGTAGCACATAGGTTGACATCACTGGCACTTAAAAAGCAAATGAAATTTGAAAAAAGAAAGTTACAGGATTTTCCGCAATATGAGTTTAGTTATAACAATAATACTTTAAAACGAGTATCTAATGAAAATAAAGACCGTAGAGAAAACTTTATTATAAAACCCGTAGATGGTGAAAGGGGTAGCATTACATTCTTTGACTTTACGGATTATGAAACGTTTTCATGTACCAAGATGGGTGTTTTATATGATATTTGAATGCCTTACATGATGAATTTGGTAAGTATATTCGCGTTAAATTTAAACAATATAGTATTGACGAAGTTTTGGAATATAAGCGTGCGTCATTGGAGTTATATAAGGATATTGTTAAAAAGGAAGTTTTGAATTCTGGAATTAATATAGTGGATGCTGTACACACTGAAACTTCTGAAGATTATTTGCAGGATGTAGCGGATGGTATTAATAAAATTATTCCAGAGGCAAAATGCAGCGTTGGTAAAAGATTATCAAAGAAGAAGCTTAACGTACGATATATACATGATAAATCCTTCTATTCAGATTCGGAAGTGGACCCGCATCAAGAAAGCATGGAGGATTATGTTGTTCAGCATATTACAGTAGAGAATTTTAAACACCAATCATCAGCGGCAGTTTATAATATTCTGAAAGAGCTTGTAATTAAAAAGGACATTGCTATTGGTAAAATTACATTGGTGGATTGGAGTCAATACGGATATAAAGCAGACTGGTTATTTGGTGTAGTTGTAGACGGTACATATTACTTCATGACCATTCATCCGGACGGTTCATTTAAAATTGAAGCATTGAAACGAAATCTTTTTACCATGACAGAGTATGATAAATACATGGATTATTTCGGTTTGAATGAAGAGAATAAAAATGATTATAGAGGTGTTATAGGTTTAGTAAAAGATGCAGAGGGTAATATTAATCTTATAAAGGATACCAATATGTATTCTATGCCTGATTATACTGCGATGGGTGATGTGCTTAAGAATGTAGCTAGTGAAGGTAGATTTCCAGGAAAAGACGTAGTAACTTGGCTTCGTCTAGTAATGGATACAACAGATAAAATAAAAGTACACGCAGAATTGGATATAGTTATCCCGCATATCGACGTGAATGCAGAATACACGAAAGCCAATGTAATGGGATTATTCAAAGGAATTACAACAAAGAAAGAAGTTGTGCGCTATGTTTTTGAGAATACCGGTATTATGCTATATGCCTACCTGCGTGGAGAAGAAGAGAGACGCGAGTATCTTTCCGGAAATATAGACATTAATTATTTTGATTATGATGATACGCATGCAAAATATTCAGTTGGTGAAATTGGTAATGGAATGAAATACACAATTGAGAGAGCCAGCGTAGTGCGTGAGATACAGGCGGTAGAAGGCAGTAAGTTAATTTTTAAGAAAGTGTTGCCACTTATGGGAGTAGAGTTTGTAAGGTATGGAATGTTAACGGTTGTTCCGTTTCCGTTTAAGTATTTAAGGGAATATATTGTGAAAGAAGAAAAGAGCGTATAAACAATGAAGGTCACTAGCGCAGTACTAGCGGCCTTCTTCGTTTTTACGCTTGGTATAATCGCTGGATTTTTGTATACGGTAAATAGTTAGTACCGTGCTTTTCACCTAAAACCATGAGATAATCCCTTTGTAAAACTAAAAGTTTTTTAAAGGAGGATCTTATGGATAAGATCACACGTCAGGTCCGCATTGAACATTGGACCCAGATCATGAATGAATGTTTGAACAGCGGTATGAATAAAACTGAATGGTGCCGGGCTAATGGGATCTCAGACAAACAATTCTTTTACTGGCAAAGGATTCTCAGAAAAGAAGCTTTTGCTGCTTCGACATCAAAGGACCTTTCGGTTATCACAGACCCGGCAGATGAAACCAGCCCACAAAAGATTTCGTTCGCAGAGATCAGCATTCCAATAAAACAGGAGTCTGTCAGAAATGGATTCCATCCGGATATCATCCTCCGAAAAGGACCGGTCTCTGTAGAGATATCCAATTCCGTTTCAGCAGAACTCCTGTCACGTATCGGAGATATCTTTCATGCTGAATGATGCTTCCGGGTTCCGCAGGATCTATCTCGCTACCGGCTACACAGATCTGAGACGTGGTATGGAGGGGCTTGCATCCATTATCAAGTTCAATTTTCAGCTGGATCCGTATCAAAAAGATATTCTGTTCCTGTTCTGCGGAAGACGTACTGACCGCATCAAAGGGCTGGTCTGGGAAGGCGACGGCTTCCTGCTTCTATACAAAAGACTGGAGTTGGGTGCATTCAACTGGCCCCGCACAAAAGAAGAAGCATTGGAGATCACCCCAGAGCAGTACCAATATCTCATGCAGGGACTGGAAATTGTTGCACGCCATCCGATCCAGGAAGTCAGACCGGATAAGATCTTATAAGATCCTGTGCAAAACAGAGAAAATAAAAAAACATCTTCCAATCATCATAAGTCCCGAAAAAGAGTTATCCACTTTTCATAATTCCGCTGCCTTCATTTATTCAGGAGTACTTTCAGGCCCCTTTACAGGGCTTGTGGATAAGTACTCTGAAAAGCCCGAAAAACTAATAGTTTTTTGAGGTTTTCAGAGTATTCATCTATTAGTAAAAATGACGAATACCCTGTCTGCCTGATTCGCTTTTTCTTTATCTTTGCGTTACAATAGGAACATCAGATAAAGGAGAACGGCATCCATGGCAAAAGTATATACAGAAGAAGTGGACATTGAAAGAGTAAAAGTGGACATTAAGAGTGGAGAAGTGGACATTGAAAGCACAAAAGTGGACATTCGAAATAAATTACTTTCTTTCTCAGATACGATTTCAGAAAAAACAATAAATCATACAGTAGAAATATTTTCAAAATGTGGAAAAGAAAATTGTTTCGGAAGAACGATAGTTGAAGAAATTACTGGATTAAAGCCATCAAGAGCTTCCAAGTTAATAAAACTGTTGGTTGATAGTGAGGTAATCGTACTTGTAACAGGACATGGAAAAGGAAAATATCGGTTTCAATAAAAGTGAACATTGAAAGGGTGTTAATGCCATTCGCAAAAATGCCCAAAACAAATCGGCGTACTGATATATTATCAAATATGGTAGCAGTATTTAGAATAATTTGTATTATAAAAGTGTTACAAAATATCGGCGTACCCGCCACACGTTTACAAAGTCAAACGGTCTGTACGCCATGTCTTAACCTTATGATTGCAGATATTAGCAACCTGTCAAAGGGTGTAAAAACTCAGTAACTATGCGGGTTCGCGTACTGTTAAAGCAGTGAAAAACGACACCGCATGTGGAGACGGTAGTACTGCTTTCCCACAAAAAGCCAGACG
>UMJF01021613.1_pt1 | contig 8617 bp, 9 predicted proteins | sample 1966001 | NCBI WGS metagenome assembly UMJF01 (sample SAMEA4836145, study PRJEB28245) | human gut metagenome | biome: gut microbiome; material: fecal sample | place: Denmark | collected 2008 | reverse complement strand
GGATGAAAGGATGAATCTAGGATGAAAGGATGAATCTGCATTCGTCTTCATTGAGTTCTTACGTCCTTCCCTGCAAAGAAATGCGTAAGACTCACCACTGTTCCGAACTTCTGCTAAAAGTTCGAAACAAACTCTTTTGAAAGACCGTGTTGAGGTGCGAACTCAACGCGGTCTTTCTTTATGAACAAAGTTTAATGCTTTTTCTGAAAACTTGAAGTCTTCGTGACGTCTCAAAAGATCCGAACCCAAAGCGAACACAAAGGGAACTGCAACGAGACTCAAACAACCATTTATAAGGGTTAACCCTTATAAATACCTAGGTATTGCCTAGGTGATGCCTAGGTAATGCCTAGGTAATGCCTAGGTATTACCTAGGCATTTGTTTCAAATCATGTCCGTTGTCCTTTTCCTTACAGATTGACTTCGATCAACAATTTGCAAAAAAAATTAGTGCCGCTTCTTCTCTCTGAGAAACGCCCCTCGTTTGTGGGGCATGAAGACTTGTGACCTAGGCATTGGGATTTCAAAGCAAGCTTCAACTTTTTTATGAAAGTCAAACGAATGCAAAAAAGGCTGCCCCTTTAAGAACAGCCTCTTTCACCACTCACTTCGTCAATCGTCGACCCAATCCATCGACGACGTCTTCTGAACAGTATTCTTGATCAGCATGATCAGCATCTGCGACCTGGTGTAACCAAGCTCTTCGCAAGTTTCATCAAACTCATCCAAGAGTCCGGGATCAATGTTCAGAGTGATAACTGCTTTTCGGCCTCTCAGCTTTCGTACTTTACGAGGAGCAGGTGCCGCCTCTGGTTCCTCAGGAACTTGGGTTGGTGTCTTGAAAGCCCCGTCAGGTGCACCGGAAATGAATTGAAAAGCAGCTTCGTCATCGTCAAACCGTTCAGCTGCTTCTTTTTGCCGCATGGCCTCCTTGACCATTTTCATGGAAGCAATCGGCATATCAATCCTCCCATTCGGCAAAAACGGCCTCTGCTAAAGCCGCTAGTTCGGCTATAGCTTTCTTATCTTTCACCTTGAGCTCCATGACTCCCATCCCGAAGCCAGACGAGGTCGCAAAAGCCTTGCGGCGGCAAAGTTTCGTTTCTAGGAAAGTCAGTTCCGGAAAGTCCTGAAGGGCCTCGATCGAATCAGAATTTTCAGATGAACCGGGTGTCGTTTCTGCCGAGTTCAGCACAGCATAGGCTTTAAACGGACGGCCTCGACGTGCAGACGTCGCTTCTTGAACCAACTTCGACATCGCAGAAACGCCCCACAAGTCAAAGCTTCGAGGTTGGAAGGGCACGAGCAACACATCACAGATCAGAAGCGCTGCACGAAGTGTTGAGGAGTCAAAGCCGCCGACGTCAATGATGATCGTATCCCACTTATCCTTTTGAAGCTTGACTTGAGAAAGGAGCAGCTGGCCGTCAGGATACGACGCACATGCGATTCCAGGCTTCACCTTCTGAGAATCGCGCAACGTCAAGGCCGTGACAGCAGTCTGTTGACGGTCGCCATCGATCAGCCAAACCTCCTTGCCTTTTTTGGCGCGAGCAATTGCAAGTTGCAAAGCAATTGTCGTTTTGCCAACGCCGCCTTTCGTCGCAGCTACAGCGATGATTTTGGGTTTCATAGCCGGTGCTCCTCATGTGTTTTTCGATGCGACCAGTATACCAGAATCACGAGCAAATTACCTATACACTACCTAGGTATTACCTAGGTAGTGTATAGGTAATACCTAGGTGTTTTTGTTGCTCTCAAAATAAAAACGCCTGTTGGAGAGATTCAACAGACGTCATCAATTTACTTGTAGTAATATCTACTGGTCCCAGCGCTACGGAGGTCTAGCGCGTCAAAGGATTCGGAAGGGGTGGTTTCTTCCGAGTCGTCGGCGGCATCCTGTCGACCGGCTGAAAACTCAAAGCCACCAAAAGTAAAGCGCCCTGAGGTTCGTAGCCACGGGCGCTTTGGAGGTAAGCGAAGATGGATGAGATCTTTCGCCATGCCTACATCTTAGCACAAAGGAAATTGCACATCGCATTTCGCCTGCGCATTTCGAAGTGGTTCGACCTGTCGTTCCATGTAGACCTTAGCTAAGAGGCTGACTTAATTGCAGAAGCACCCTCGGCGGGCAAGCACGCCGAGGGGTCAGTTATCTCACTACGAAAGCCGAGAGATACTAGTAAGCCAAGCCCACTTTCCACCTGAGAAAAAGCCCCGAGATTTTGGGGTCTCGGGACTTGCGGTCGGTCGTTTGAAGCTTGAGCTTTCTAACCTCATTCTAGACTTCTTGAGGAACAAAGAATCTTTGTTCTACGACGTTATGTCGCAGAATCGCCATTCTTCGCCTTTATTTTGCAACAACTCTGTATGAAATGAACCATATGAAAAATTTCATACCTACTTTTTACGTCAACAATCTCCCGTTATCATTCCACTCACCATACATTATCCCAGCTCTAGTGTTTTCGATAAATTTATTTAATCTCTTATTGAAAACTTCTGGTTGCTTTCGTTTTATCTGAATTGTATCTATCCTAACTCTTTTATACAGTTCAGGAAATTTATTAAAATTTTCCCATACAACAGGATCAGACTTTAACAAAGAGAGAATGTCGCCATCAATAATAAAACCATTAGAACTCAGATCAGGTAAAACTGCACGTCCTGCATCGGTCATCAATCCCAGTCGCTCCATCCGACGGCATCGTTCTTTATTTAACTCTGACCATAGACTTTTGGGTTTTCTAGGGGAAAATCTCTGAGCAGTCACTTCATCTGTTACTTTTTTTGTCACACTATCGATCCAACCAAAGCACATAGCTTCTTCTACTGCATCGATATACCAAAAAATATTTTTATTGTTAGGTCTTCCTCGTTTAACAATTACCCAACATTCAAGTTCATGGTCATGGTTTCTTATTAACCAATTTCTAAATTCCTCGCGAGAACGAACAGATAATAGATTTTGCATAGTACACAACTCTTATTAATTTCACCGTCACAAACTATTTTTTTTTGAGTGAAGATACTTATAGACTGTCGTCCGACTAATTCCCACCTTTCTAGCCGCCACCGACAAAGGCACACCCTTTTCCATCATGCCTCGGATCTCTTCAATCTGAGCATCCGTCACAGACCTCTGACGACCTTTATAAACACCACGCGCTTTCGCCAACGCAATTCCTTCCGCCTGACGACGCTTAATCATCGAACGCTCAAACTCTGCAAAGGCTCCCACCATTGACAGCATGAGTTTCGCCATGGGGGACGATTCTTTGCCCGCATCGAAGTCAAGCTTTTCATGGATGAACCGAACACTGACACCACGACCAGTCAAGTCTTGAACCATCGTCAAAAGGTCAGCGAGATTGCGAGCAAGTCGATCAAGGCTATGGACGACCAACACATCACCCTCTCGCACGAAGGCAAGCATCTTTTGTAATTCAGGACGCTCAATGTCCTTACCCGACTGTTTGTCTATGAAGATCTTTTCAACCTGCATAGTCTTTAGTTCTTCGAGCTGTCGCTCCGGGTTCTGATCTAAGGAACTTACTCGAACATATCCAACCAACATGATTGTTCCCTTTGGGTATTTGATTGACAGATATGTTCATTATGGAGAAATCAACCCAAATTTGACAGGTTTTGATTGAGGGACGGATTGTTCACTGAGGGTGTACGCTAAGAGAGCAAAAAACACCATTCTCACGCGGTAAAAGACACGGTTCCGGAAGGTATCTTTTCACCTCTTTATCCACAAAAAGCTAATCGACAAATATCGCTGTTGTACAGTATTTTTCGACCTCTAGTTTAGACTTTCTCCATCAGATAGTTTATAATTTTGCCATATCTTAGTTTAGAAAAAAGCCAAGTGATAGTTTGGCATTTCTCCATCTTAAACTTTAGAGTTTCTCCATGGCAGGCTCTCCTATGATCATCCCGCGTTGGGCAATGCACGAACTTCTAGCTCAATTGGAAACGCATCGTGTGGTTTCCGTGGTTGGGTGTCGCCAATCCGGCAAAACCACGATACTCTTAACAACTCCACTGCCCAACGTCAAGTTTCAATCTCTTGACGTGCAGGCCAACTTTTCCGCAGCCGTAGCCGATCCCAGTTATTTCGTTCGGCGCACGTCTCCTGAAATTTTTGTCATCGATGAAATTCAGAAGGTTCCCCAGCTGATCGGAGAAATCAAGTTCCAGGTCGACCGGAATCCGGAAAAAGGGCAATACATCATCTCCGGATCGTCGGACTACCGAAAGCTTCCTCAAGCCAATGAGTCATTGGCCGGTCGTGCCGGTCTGGTTCGTGTTCGAACGTTTTCCGAAGCCGAACAACGCGGCATGCAGCCTGGTTTTTTACAAGCATTGTTCGACGGGCTCCTTCCGCTCTCCCTCAAGTTTGAATGCAGCAAGGAAATGGTGCTAGAAGCCGCCATCCGTGGCGGATATCCCGAAATACTGTCGATCAAGACCCAGGCAGGAAGAAGCCGATGGTACGCGTCCTATTTGCAAAACCAGGTTCTTCTGGACATGAGGGCACAATGGGATACGCGCAAAATGCCCATCTGCGAGAAGGTCATGGAATGTGCCGCCATCTTCTCCAGCCGTGAGTTAAAGAAAGCCGCCTTGGCCAATCAATTTGCCATTGCCTGGCAGACGCTAGACAAATATTGGTCCGCCATTGAAGCCATGTTTCTCGTTGACATGGTCGACGGTTGGACTAAAAAAGATTACGACCGCCCTGGATCCAGTCCCAAAGGCTTTATGACGGACAGCGGCCTAATGGCTCACTACCTCCACATTCTTAATCCAGCCATGATTCTGGAAAGTAATGAGAAATCTCAAAATGAAGGTGGAAAGCTTGTTGAAACATGGGCCTACAACCAACTTATGCCGGAAGTTGACCTCAACCCAACCTGGCAACTGAATTACTTCCGTTCTCGTAGCCATGAGATCGATTTTCTCATCACGAACGAGACAGGACATATTGTCGGTATTGAGGTGAAGGCTAGCGAAAGCGTCAGCTCCGATGACTTCAGGCATTTGAAATGGTTCCAGGATCTCGTCGGCAAAGACAACTTCAACGGGATCATTCTCTACGCCGGCAATGAAGTGCGATCCGGTGGAAACGGACTCTTCGCCCTTCCCATGTCTGCACTGTGGTCGGACTTCTCAAAATGGGAAAAGCTATCATGACTGCTCCCCGTCCGTTTTGACAACAAATCGGACGGGGAGCAATCACATGAGCGCTCAAGCCTTTGACGAATGTCATAAACATTGCAGCTCAGACCGTCGGCGTTGTCGAGGATCTTTCCGATCAGACCGCCCTCCTTCCCTTCCAGTAGCGCGTTGCGAAACTCCTTGAGCATCTGTTCCCCGTACCCGGTCAGGCCGAGGAACGTGAACGTCTCCTTCGGAATCAACATCCCGCTGTTGGCCAGCGAGGCGGACTTGTGGGCGTTGTGCTCTCTTCCCGGTCGGAAACTGATGTAGTAGCTCTTGATCCCGTTCTTGCGAAGCCAGTCGACAATCGGCTCATCCTGCACCCAGTGCTGTCCATTCGGGGCCGTGATTTCCATGTCCGTGAAAACTTTGCCGATGTCGTGCGCAAGCGCTGCCAAAACCGCCGTCAGGATCCAGCGTCGCTTATTCAGATAAAGATCCTTAGGCGAAGCAGAGCGGTCGAAGATCGTGGTCTTCGCATCGTTGGCGGCGTAGTAGGCCACTTCGAGGCTGTGCGTGAACAAGCCGCCGTAACCTTGGTGATGGTCATACTCGGAAGCCGGCGTCAGGTGCACGATGCGTGCGAGATTGGCAATGACCGGCAGAAGGAAATTCTCGGCTTCCTCTTCGGAAAGCGTCGTGGCGTAGCAGAGGTCCCGGATGAGCTTGCCATTGGCCCGAAACAGATCGTGAACCGACAACGCCTCCACCGGGTGCGGCGCGGGCGGCCACGCTGCGTCGATCTTGTCCGTCTCTGCCTCGGTCGGTATTTCGCTGAACTTCGGACACGCATCGTCCAGGATCTCAACCGTTTTCTTTTTCCGAAACGGAAGTTGGCGAAACAGCCAGCATGAAAGCGTGACCGGTGAGATGACAACGTTGTAAACGGCGTTGATGGATTTATCGAAGAGATTCACGGGATGCCTCGGCTCGGATGAATTAATCCGAACAGCATACCCAAAACAACATTTCCAAATGACACGATAAAAAGCAGGTTTTGCTTTCTAGGGAAGCTCTTCAAAAGTACCCTTTATTACGCGTCTCTATAAAAGCTGAGCTAAAACTGGAGATAAAACAAGACCCGCTGTTGGCTAAAACAACGGGTCTTGCAGAAGAAGATAGTGATGAAACTAGAATCGCCTCGCTTCCTGAGAGCACGAAAGATGGATTCTGGTGGGGCTGGTGCTCGTTGTCATTAGAGTGACGGCGATAAACGCGGCCAAAAGGCTTTGTGAACCGGGATGCAGTAAACAAAGCGACGAGTCCGTCTCTAACTCCTTCTTTTGCCTTGGTGAGGCCCCCTCAGAAAGGACTTCCGAGGGGGTGTAAAACAAAACACGCAGCCGGCAAAGCCGCAGGTCTTGCAAAGCACATCTTAACTTAAAAAACACCAGAAGTGTGATGCAATCGAAATTTATTTTTGATTGTGCCGCAGGAATTAAGCTGAAATTCCGACTCGGAATTTCAGCTCTTCTTCTCGCCTTTGTCCCCTCAAGCGAATCCCCCCAGTCCGCTCGTAGAAATACTCAGTTCAGAAGACCATCCAAACCAAATTCCTTCTGACGCACAACCAAAAGTGAAACCTCATCAGAACTTGCCCTCTTCAAAGTCGAGAAAATATCTCCATCCCACGGACGGTTAGCCAGCTCGACTGTTCGATGCAAGTCATACTCCCCGGTCCTCATGTCAATCTTGAGCATGACGCGCTCAAAGTCTTCGCTCAACATCGCAATCAGAAGCGGTAGAACCCGACAGGCAATGACCCTACCACTGTGGCGCAAGACCTCACGCATGTCACCCTCGACATCGAGACTTTCAACAAGTGGCGCGTAAGGACTGTCGTAAGCGTAGTTCTCAACAATTTCCACCAGGCTCCTCCCCTTCGGGAAGGGGTAGGAATGGAAAAGCGTTGGATTGCACACGCCCGTGCGCGTCATGTGCTGAATCACCAGACGCAACTCACCGTCCTGCCGATCAAAGGTTACGTAGGCTCCTTCATACAAGCGATCACTCCCCGTCGAATCCGCCATGTCATTGAAGCTGATGTAGATCGCCCAAGGCTTGAAGCGCTCAAGAATGAAGTCGGTCGTGTAATCGCACCACCACTTCGTTCTCAAGAGTTGTTCGAGCTCACACGAGGGCACCACCCCAATGACCTTCTGAATCGCCCATTGCGGCTCCAGCCAAGTCCTCAAGAACGGCGGCACGAAATGCTCAAGCGTCATTTTGCGAGCCTCCGCCTCGTTCGAGAAGATTGGCACTTGCAACGACTGCTCGATAAACGGCACAACGTTGGGCGCATGCTCTTCAAACACGCGCCTGTCGGCATCTTCCGATACAGATGTTGGCAACGGCATTCCTGCTCGAACCATTTCGTCGATGCCGTCCTCTTTTATCTCCAGCCAACGTCTGTAGGGTGGCCAAACAATGTCCTCAATGAGATTTTTTTTGAGCTGCTTCCGCATTTTCTTGTCTCTTCCTATCTACCCTGAGGGGGCAATTCTGTTGTCGCCGAAGAAGGCGTGCTACTATTTTCCTTGGTTCTAGCTTTTTTGAAGCCAAGAACCACCCCAAAATGCAAAGGCCCAGCTCTCGGTAACCGGCTGGGCCTTTGTTTTTTCAATTTTGGATTTTTTGGCGCGCTCCACCCTACTTTTGTATTATATAACGTGTTACACGTTACTTTTTATGCTATAATAGATTCATCAAACAAAGGAGTTGCTCATGTCCGAAACCACTATCCCAGAAGCCACTAAAGACAAAATCTTCGCCTTCCTCGACATTCTGGATGCAAAGGGCCAACCCATCCCATCCATCCGTGTGATTGCTGCAGAAGTCCACGCGTCCGCCTCCCACGTCAGCCCGGCATTGAAGCTGTGGCGTCAGCTCAAGGCGGAACAGAAGGCCCGCGAAATCAATACTCTCTCGTCTCGAGTTCTTGATGAAGGCGTTTCCAAGACGATTGACGACGCCATGGCCTCTATCCGCGCAGCCGTTGCGGAAGCACTGAGCGCTTCGATGGAACAATATGCCGAAGCAGACAAACAGCGCGCACTCGAAGCTGCCGATCGCGAAGCTGCTCTGCGCGACCGTGCGCTCGAGGCCGAAATGCGAGCGGACCAGTACCTTCAGGACAAAGGCTGGCTCGCACGCGAGCTTGACACCGAGACCATGACGCGCAAGGCTCGGGAAGCAGAAATCGACAGTCTTCGTGAACACAGCTACATGCTCGAATCCGAGCTCGAGGAGACAAAGAAGGCGCTCGCATCTCTGCAGGCTCTCAACGCCACCCTGACGATTGAAAACAACAAGCTGGCGACCGAGCTCAAGGCCGCGGAAAAGAAGGAGGCCACGCTCTTTAGCAACGGCGATTAACGCATCGGCGAAG
>UMJF01013898.1_pt1 | contig 8640 bp, 5 predicted proteins | sample 1966001 | NCBI WGS metagenome assembly UMJF01 (sample SAMEA4836145, study PRJEB28245) | human gut metagenome | biome: gut microbiome; material: fecal sample | place: Denmark | collected 2008 | reverse complement strand
GTTCAGAGAAGCATCGCCGGAAAGAGTGGTGGCAAACGGCTGACCGGAAAGAATACCGGAAATCAGTCTTGTGGTGGTTCCGCTGTTCCCCACATCTAAAAAAGAAGAAGGTTCGGAAAGTCCGTGAAGACCTTTGCCGTGAACCAGGATACGGTCAGGTGTGTCTTCGATATTGATTCCCATGGCACGAAAGCAGCCGATGGTAGAGAGGCAGTCGGCGCCGTGAAGAAAATGTGTGATCTCAGTAGTTCCTTTTGCCAGTGCACCGAACATAATAGAACGGTGGGAGATGGATTTATCGCCGGGAACAGATACTTCCCCGCGAAGCTGTTTAACAGGTTGGATTTGCATAATATAGTAACCTCTCATTCGTAAAATTCTATTTTCAAGCATTGTGACCAATTTACACAAAGTTCTGAAAAGATTTTTTGGACTGTCTTGCAATTCCCGCAATCCTCAAAAACATTCGTAATCCGCTCATTTTTCTTTGAAAAATGGCTACTTACTCATGCTTTTTGGCGGGTCAAGAGGTCAAAAATCCTCTTGCAAGCAAGCTTGCATCGGCTTTCTGACCTTTTGACCCTGGTATCATCATTTAATTATTAACGCTCATAAACAATATAACGATGCTTCTGCAAAAGTGCTACTGCCTTCTCACAGGAGATGCTGTCATAGAATTCGATGCGGAGTACGCCTTCTTCAAATTCACGGTTATGAACGATTCCGATGTTCTTAATGCTGAGTGCATTAGAAGCGAGGATGGTCGCAATGGTGGCGATCACACCGGCTTCATCCGGGATGTCACAGTAGATCTCGAATGCACGCTTGATCGGGCCGGCAGAACCGTTTGGCATGGAATTGCGGTAGTTCCGGGAATGGTCGAACATATCGTAGATTCCCTGGGAGTCTCCGGCATCAACCAGTTTTTTCGCTTCATTTAATGTTTCGATATAATTTCCAAGGATCTGGGAAATATTACTCTGATTCTGTGCACAGATATGTTCCCACATGGTCGGTGAGGAAGAGGCGATTCGCGTAATGTCCTTAAAGCCGCCGGCGGCGAGGGTTTTCATCAGCTCATCCTTGGTGTCGGTGTCTCTGACAAAGTTGACCAGACTTGCGGCAATGATATGTGGCAAGTGGCTGATCGTGCCGGTGACGATGTCGTGTTCATGATAATCCAGTACGATTGGAAGTGCACGCAAGGATTCTACGAAAGATGCGTATGCATCAACCTTTTTTTTCGCTACTTTGGCGGAAGGGGTGAGAACAAAGTAAGCGTTCTCAATCAGGATTGGTTTGGAATTGGCAAAACCACTCTTTTCGGAACCGGCCATCGGGTGTCCTCCGATAAAGTAATCCTCCAGTCCCAGCCGGATGATCTCGTCATGGATCGGAGTTTTGACACTTCCGACGTCAGTCAGGATCATATCATCATGCAGGTAAGGCATCATCTGCTTTAAATATGCAGTGTTGAAAGCGACCGGGGCACATAAGAAGATGTAGTTGCAGCCTCGGAAATTATCATCGATTGAGGTACAGGCCACATTGATGATGGATTCTTGTGTGGCAAGTGCCAGAGTTTCTCTATTCTTGTCGAAAGCGACAATCTCATAATCCGGATAATATCGCCGGATCGCCTTTGCAATAGAGCCCCCAATGAGTCCGAGTCCGATAAATCCGATTTTTTTCTGTTTCATAATCTTTCGTCCTTTCGTGATAGTCTACCTTTCATAATATAGGAAAACAGGCTATCTGTCAATAAAGCAATACTTTAAAGTGTAAAAGTGAAAGTTTTTGTTGAAATTCTATAAAATAGTTGTGTTTTTATAGAAAGTTTAGTACAATATATCCATGAGAAACTTTAGCAAGGAGGCAGCAAGCATGAAGGTTTACAGAACGGATGAAATTAGAAACGTGGTCCTTTTAGGACATGGGGGAAGCGGAAAGACCAGTCTGGCAGAAGCGATGGCTTATGTATCTGGAGCAACAAATCGTATGGGATCTGTTGAGAACGGTAATACGATCAGTGATTTTGATAAAGAAGAACAGAAACGTAAATTCTCACTTAGCACAAGTCTGATTCCGATTGAATGGGAAAAAGCAAAGATTAATATCCTTGATACACCTGGATATTTTGATTTTGTCGGAGAAGTGGAAGAAGCAGTCAGCGCAGCCGATGCAGCTGTTATCGTTGTTTCCGGAAAAGCCGGTGTGCAGGTAGGAACCGAGAAAGCATGGGAGCTCTGTGATAAGTATAATCTTCCGCGTATGATCTATGTTACTGAGATGGATGTGGATGATGCCAGCTTCCGTCAGGTTGTTGAAGATCTGACCGCAAGATACGGTAAAGTGATTGCACCACATTTCCAACCGATCCGTGAGAACGAGAAATTAGTAGGTTATGTCAATGTTATCAAGAATGCAGGTAGAAGATACACCGGACTTGGACAGAGAGAAGAGTGTGAGATTCCGGATTACTGTCTGCCGAACCTGCAGATTTACAGAGAGAAGCTTCTTGAAGCAGTGGCAGAGACCAGTGAAGCATTTATGGAACGTTATTTTGAGGGAGATGAATTCTCGGTTGAAGAGATCCGCTCTGCCATGAGAACAGAAGTTATGGACGGAGATATCGTTCCGGTAGCAATGGGATCCAATGTTCAGGCACAGGGTGTTGCAAACTTACTGTCTGATATCGTAAGATTTTTCCCAAGTCCGGAATACCGTGAATGCGTAGGCATCAACCGTAAGACCAATGAGATCTTTGAAGCACATCATGATTTTGCAGCCGCAAAGACCGCATATGTATTCAAGACCATGGTAGATCCGTTTATCGGAAAATATTCTTTCGTAAAAGTATGTTCCGGTGTATTAAAGGGGGATGATGTCCTTTACAATCCGGAGTCAGATGCAGAAGCAAAGATCGGCAAGATCTACACCTTATCCGGCAACAAACCGGTAGAAGTTCAGGAACTGTTTGCAGGTGATATCGGAGCGATTGCAAAACTGACAAGTACAAAGACAGGGGATACCCTTTCAACAAAAAATACACCGGTATCTTATGGAAGAACCGAATACTCCAAACCGTATACATATATGAAGTATGTAGTGAATAACAAAGGTGATGAGGACAAGGTATCACAGGCTCTTGCGAAGATGATGGCAGAGGATGTGACACTGAAAGTGGTAAATGACAGTGAGAACCGCCAGTCACTGATTTATGGAATGGGTGACCAGCATCTGGAAGTGACAGCAAGCAAGCTGGCAGAGCGTTACAAAGTCGGAATCAGACTGGAGACACCAAAAGTTGCGTTCCGTGAGACGATCCGCAAGAACTCGGATGTAGATACCAAGTATAAGAAACAGTCCGGAGGACATGGACAGTATGGACATGTTAAGATGCGTTTTGAACCATCCGGAGATCTGGATACACCGTATGTATTCCAGGAAGAAGTAGTCGGAGGTGCTGTTCCGAAGAACTACTTCCCGGCGGTTGAAAAAGGATTGCAGGAATCTGTATTAAAAGGACCTCTCGCCGGATATCCGGTAGTTGGTGTGAAAGCAACTCTGTATGATGGATCTTACCATCCGGTAGATTCTTCTGAAATGGCATTTAAGACTGCGACGATCCAGGCATTTAAGAAAGGATTTATGGAAGCAGGACCGGTTCTTCTTGAGCCAATCGCATCTGTGAAAGTAACCGTTCCGGATGATTATACCGGAGACGTTATGGGAGATCTGAACAAGAGACGTGGCCGTGTTCTTGGAATGAATCCACAGTCAGGCGGATATCAGGTAATTGAAGCGGATGTACCGATGACAGGCATGTTTGGATATTGCACAACACTTCGTTCTATGACAGGTGGACGAGGAAGCTATTCGTATGAATTTGCCCGTTATGAACAGGCTCCGGCAGATGTACAGGAAAAAGAAATTGAAAAGCGTGCAGCTGAAGAATAAGAATAAGGAAAAGCCGGGAGAAAATCCCGGTTTTTTCTATTGTACTTTCGTGCTAAAAGTGGTATACATATTATGATGGTGGCAGCTTCGGCTGTCCCATTGGTATTTTATACAATTTTAGTATTAAAGGCTTAGTATTAAGAGCAAAAGTAGAGGAAAAGAAAAATGAAAATTGTAATTATTGGGGACGGGAAGGTTGGTCATAAACTGACCATACAGTTATCCGAAGAAAATTACGATGTGGTTTTGATTGACCAGAATGAGGGGAAATTAAAAGAAGCACTGAATCAGCTTGATATTCTCTGCATTACCGGAGATGGTGCAGATGCGAAAGTGCAGAAAGAAGCAGGAGTGCCGGGCGCTGATCTTGTTGTGGCATGTGCATCGACAGACGAACTGAATATGCTGAGCTGCCTGCTCGCAAAGAGACTGGGGGCAAAGCACACGATCGCCCGTGTAAGGAATCCGATCTATTATCAGCAGATCGATCTTTTGAAAGAGGACTTAAGACTGAGTATGGCTGTCAACCCGGAACTTGCGGCTGCATTTGAGATTTCCAGATCGATCCTTCTTCCAGATACTGCAAAGGTAGAGACTTTTATGAAGGGAAAAGTCGAAATGGTAGAATTCATTGTCAAAGAAAGAAGCCATCTGGGCGGAGTATCGCTTGCTGAGCTTTACCGCAAGTTCCAGATCAAAGTTCTGGTATGTGCTGTAAGACGTGGATCGGAAGTGATCATCCCGAATGGTGATTTTGTCATCCATGATGGAGACCGGCTTCATATTGTTGCATCCCACAAATATATTGAAGAATTTTTCCATCTGATCGGAAAGCGGAAAGAGCCGAAGAATATTCTGGTTTGTGGTGGGGGAAAAGTCGGATATTATCTGGCAAAACAGCTTTTAGGACTTGGTATGCAGGTTAAGATCATTGAGCAGGACTGGAAGAAATGCGAAGATCTCTGCGACCAGCTTCCGAAAGCGACGATCATCTGTGGGAATGCCGCAGACCATGATCTTCTGATCGAAGAAGGAATTGAACAGGCAGATGCCCTGGTCAGCCTGACCGGTATGGATGAGGAGAATATTATCCTTGCACTTTTTGCAAAGACAAAAGGTGTGGACAAGATCGTGGCAAAGGTCAACGAAGACGGACGTGCCCAGCTTGTCGAGGAACTTGGGATCGATCTGATCGTATCGGCAAAGACTGCAACAGCAGATGCGATTATGAGTTATGTGCGTGCACGCCAGAATTCTCTCAAGAATGTCAATGTTGAATCTATGTATCAGCTGGTTGGCGGAAGAGTAGAAGCACTGGAATTTATTATCAAAGAAAAAACAGAATATACAGATATCCCGTTTAAGGATCTGGAACTGAAGCCGAACAATCTGATCGCATGTATCGGAAGAAAACGGCAGATCATTATTCCGGACGGGGATGAATCCATTCAGGTGGGCGACAGTGTTGTAATCGTTACGACCCAGAAGAAAGTTAAGGATATCACAGATATTCTGGCTGAGCAATAGGGGTGAAAAGAAATGAATGTGAAAATGATACGCTATATCATCAGTAAGATGATGGGAGCAGAGGGACTGCTGATGCTGCTTCCGATGATGGTTGGAATTATTTATGGCGAGCACACATCGGTTTATTTTCTGATTACAGCTGCGATCCTGACGGCAATTTATCTGCTGTTTGGCAGAAAATGCCCGGAGAACATGACGATTTATGCCAAAGAAGGTCTGATCATTGTTGCAACGGCCTGGATTTTCTGGTCACTTGCAGGTGCACTTCCATTTGTACTCAGTAAAAGTATTCCAAGCTATGTGGATGCTTTTTTTGAAACAGTATCCGGATTTACGACGACAGGTTCTACGATCCTGACTGAGATTGAAGGACTTCCGAAAGGAATTCTTTTCTGGCGTTCCCTGACACATTGGGTTGGTGGAATGGGAGTGCTGGTATTTGTTATGGTACTTACCTCTCTGGATGAGAAGAATTCCATGCATCTGATGCGTGCGGAAGTTCTGGGGCCAGAGGCAGATAAACTGGTTCCAAAGGCAAGAGGAACCGCAAGGATCCTGTATGGAATGTATTTTGCACTGACTACAATTGAGGTAGTTTTTCTTCTGGCAGGAGGGATGAACCTGTTTGACGCAGTGACACATGCATTCAGTACTGCCGGTACCGGAGGATTTTCCGGCTACAATGCAAGTGTGGCACACTTCAACAGTGCCTACATTGATGGTGTGATCACCGTATTTATGATCCTGTTTGGTATCAATTTTAACCTGTATTTCTTTCTGCTTTTGAAAGAATTTAAGAGTGTATTTAAGAATGAGGAGCTGCGTGCTTACCTGGGAATCATTGCAGGAGCAACCGTTGTGATCACCTGCAATATCGCCGGAGGTTATCATTCTCTTTTAAAGGCATTCCGCTATGCGGCGTTCCAGGTGGCATCCGTGATCACGACAACTGGATTTGTGACGGCAGATTTCAACAAGTGGCCGGAGCTTTCCAAATGTGTTCTGCTTCTTGTGATGGTAATCGGTGCTTCTGCCGGTTCAACAGGCGGTGGTATCAAAGTATCAAGACTTCTGATCCTGGTAAAAAGCATCCGCCGGGAGCTGAAAACTATGATCCATCCGAAAGCAGTCAATATCGTAAAAGTAAATGGGAAAAAAGTGAAAGAAGAGACGATGCGGGGGGTATATATATACTTTATTGCGTATATACTAATCCTGATCGTATCCGTGCTTCTGATCTCGATCAATAACTTTGATTTTACTACTTCATTTACCGGAGTGCTTACTACACTTAATAATGTAGGACCGGGACTGAATCTGGTAGGACCGGTGGAAAATTTTGCGAAGTTCTCAGACTTCTCGAAGATTGTGTTCTGCGTGGATATGCTGATCGGACGACTGGAGATCTTCCCGTTCCTGATGCTGTTCTCGCCGTCACTTTGGAGTAGAAAATTCTAAGACAGCTTTGGTAAGGCAAAACGATGAAAAGGAGAATTTATGAAAAAGAAAAATATAGCGATCAGTTTTCTGCTGCTTTTAGTGGCAGCAGGAATCTGGTATTATGTATCACTGCCGGCTTTTAATATCCATTCTTCCGGAGTGTGGTATTTTGTGCTTGTTCTGGTGCTTGCGGTCGGTCTTGTGCTTGCAGGAAAAAAAGGCTTGCGATACGGAGCGATTGATCTGAAGGAGATGAAAGAATCCAAAGGTTTCAAATGGTGTGTCCGTCTTTTTATTCTTTTGTTAGTGATTTATCTGGCTGGAACCATTCTTTCTTCACCGATTGTGAATGCGAAGAAATACCAACAGCTTCTGAAGGTAGAAGAGGGCGAATTCACAAAAGATATCGAGGAGCTTTCCTTTGACCAGATCCCGCTTCTGGATAAGGAGTCTGCGCAGCTTTTAGGAGACCGGAAGATGGGAAGCATGTCAGACATGGTATCCCAGTTTGAGGTGGACGATATCTACAGTCAGATCAACTACAAGGATCGTCCGGTCCGTGTGTCACCTTTGAAATATGCGAATCTGATCAAATGGTTTACCAATCGGAAAGATGGACTTCCTGCATATATCCGGATCGATATGGCAAGTCAGACAACGGAGATGGTAAAGCTGGAGCAGGGAATGAAGTATTCGACCAGCGAGCATTTTGGAAGAAATATTTACCGTCATCTTCGTTTTGCGCATCCGACTTATATTTACGGAGACCTTAGTTTTGAAATTGATGATAATGGTGTTCCATACTGGGTAGCACCGGTCAAAAAGTATAATATCGGTCTTTTCGGAGGAGAAACGGTAGGGCATGTGGTGCTCTGCAATGCGATCACCGGCGAAATGCAGGACTACAGGATCGATGAAGTCCCGGAATGGATCGACCGAGCCTATTCGGCAGATCTTCTGGTACAGCTTTATGATTATTATGGCACGTTAAAGCATGGGTATTTTAACAGTGTACTCAGCCAGAAAGATTGTCTGAAGACAACAAACGGATATAATTATCTGGCGATTGATGATGATGTATGGGTGTACACGGGAGTAACTTCTGTAAACAGTGACCAGTCCAATGTGGGATTTGTTCTGATGAACCAGAGAACTATGGAGACAAAGTATTATCCGGTGGCAGGTGCGATCGAGGATTCTGCGATGGCATCGGCAGAAGGACAGGTACAGAACCTGAAGTATCGGGCGACTTTCCCGCTGCTGCTTAACATTTCCGGGGAGCCGACTTACTTTATGGCACTTAAGGATGATGCAGGACTTGTGAAAAAGTATGCAATGGTCAATGTCCAGAAGTACCAGGTTGTTGCGATCGGGGATACGGTAAGTGTATGTGAAGAATCCTACAATAATCTGCTTCTTACCAATGGAATCAAGGAAAAAGAAGAAGTGAAGATGGATACCGGCACGATCGAAGGAAAGATCACGAAAATCGCCCAGGGCGTTATAGATGGAGATTCTCATTACTACATTATGCTGGAAGGATCAGATGAGATTTTTGATGTATCGGTAGTCGATTTTATTGAGATTATCAAGTACAATGTGGGAGATGATGTAAAACTGGAGTATGCAAAAGGGGATAAGGCAAATACGGTTTTGTCTTTGAAATAGCATGATGTTGGGGCTGTGAAAAAAGCATAGTCCCGAAAAAAAGAA
>UMJF01039355.1_pt1 | contig 9063 bp, 4 predicted proteins | sample 1966001 | NCBI WGS metagenome assembly UMJF01 (sample SAMEA4836145, study PRJEB28245) | human gut metagenome | biome: gut microbiome; material: fecal sample | place: Denmark | collected 2008 | reverse complement strand
TTACTGCGAATGCTGATGCTATCAAGGCATTGCAGGACCTGGTTAACAATGGCGACTATGTTACTAAGGTAGCAAAGAATGCTGATGGAAACTTGGTTTTCACTTTCAGCAAAAGCGGTGATCAGATTATCGAACTGGATGCTGAACAGGTTGGAGATGTTTTGTCTATCAATACAGAAACCGGTGAATTGATGAAGAACGGTGAACCTACAGGATGGTTTGCTACAAAGAATATCGAAGATAAAAACTGCATCAAGATTGGTGAAGACGGATGCTGGCAGTTGCTGCAGGATGATGGTACTTATAAGTCAACCAACATCCCTGTTTCTGGCGTAACTGCTGCTCAGAATACAGAAACCAAACAGTGGACTCTGACCATTGTTGATGCACAAGGTAACTCTCAGCAGGTTGTAGTTCCTAGCGCAGCTTCTGTTATGAGTGACTTGGAACTTATCGGTTGGGTAAATGTATCTGATGCTTCTGCTGACCTTAGCCAAAACAATATTAAGAAGGATGGAGAGTTAACGGTAAATTATGCTTATGTTGGTTCTATTACTTATGAGGGTAAGGAAACAACATGGTCTGCTCAAAAAGAAGTTAAAAAAGGACAAGTTTTGACTACTTTGGCTGCAAATAATACTAAGCTGGTTACACGCGTTTCACCTGCAGACTTGGATTTGTCTCAGATGAGCTTTACACTTCAAGACTCTAAAGGAAATAAATTGCCTGTATCATTGGGTAAGGCAGAATCTTTCACTGGAACATTGACAAGAACAGCAAGTGGAATCTCATTTATTCCGATGGATGTAACAAGTGACACTTATACTTCTAACCAAATATCAAACATTTTCCCAGCACAAACAAGCGCTGTATATTCATTGGTTGAGGCTTCTGGCGCTCGTTCAACGTATGCTAATTTTGACTTTGCTTTTACTCCAGCTACTGTAAGCCCACAATCAGTTAACAAAGTTGATGGAAAAGGAAAAGCATCATCTGGCACTTCATCATATTTTGAAGTGGATTTAAATAAAGCCAATAAACTGGAATTTACAGGTAATGGTCTGGTTTATGACTATTATGTAGAAGCAGCCGACAAAGCCGTTGCTGATTTGTTTGGTGTTACAATAGATAAATCAAACGGTACATTTACTGTTACAAAATTGGCCGATGAAGTATCAAGAGCTACTTTTGATTTAAATGTATATGCATTACACCTTGATGGTACAATCTATAAATCTACAATAACAATCAAACCTTCTGCTAAGATGGCTGGTATTGCTACAATAGCTGCTGGAAATCAAATCATTAAGCAGGTCGTTGATAACAATGGTAAATTGGACGCTACATATGCAGATGATATGGCATTTACTGTAAGCTTGGATGAAATGTTTGCTGCATTAAGTGAAGCAGATCAGGCTAAATGGGCTTCATCTACTTTGGGTGCTGAAAGCTATGAAATATCATCTGTTAAGATTGGTAACGAAGCTCAAGATAAAAGCTTGTTTGAACTTGAAGGACTTAAGGCTAATGGAACATCTGCAGACCATTGGTATGAGGCTAAGAAAGTAAAAGTCGTAGCTCAATATACAGATGGTGGAAAAGCAACCTTATCTGTTGGTAAAGAATATACAATAACCGTTAACTTTAAGCATGGTAATGATGTTATCAATACAGCCAAGATTACATTTACTCCGACATTACCAGAATTGAGCGCTTACATGGTTAAACATCCGTCATTCTGGGATGGTAATAAGTTGATGGGTATTGCACAAGCTTCTAACATTGATGCCAGCGCTACTTCTGAAGTATTGGCATACAATATTGTTGACGCATTCAAAACATTAGGTTCAACTGAAGATGCTGATAAATTGGCTGTTACATTCGGACTGGCAGACAACAAGGTAGATGATGAGGCATTTGTATCATTAGCAAATACAAATACTATTGTAAGTTATACTTCTGGAACTTCTGCTAGCAAACAATATGGTAAAGAATTTACAGTAAATGTAATGTCTGCTAAATATTTGGGCGTTTATGAGTACTCAGAAGATGTAACTAAGGCACAGTCATTCAAGATGGTTGTTCTTGATCCTGTATACGAGGGTGAAATCAAGACTGTTGAAGGTACAGCTCTTGAAGTATATGCAACTGCAGGTGCTAAACTTGACATGGCAGATTTGATTGGTTATAACTACAATAAGCAGACTTATAATTTGTATAAGGATGTTAAGGGTGGCAAACCTATTTCAGCTAATAATAAAGGTGAAGCTGATGATTTTGCTTATGCTCCTATTGTAAACGTAGAAGTAACTTCAGGTGACGAAAAAGTATTTACAGTTGTAAATACAAAACCGACACCAGCTACTTGGGACGAAGTTAATAAGAAAGTTGTTTCTGGTGCGGTAGAAATCTCTACTAAAGAAATTTCAAACGATACTCAAACTACGATTAAGGTAAAAGTAACAGACGTTTGGGGTTATACAAAAGAAGTAGAAATTCCTTTGACTATCAAAATGGCAAAATAAGTAATTTTGAAGTTAATATAAAAAAAGCGACTCATTTGAGTCGCTTTTTTTATTATTGAGTATATCATTTTATTGATTTACTACCTGAATTGAAACAGGAACTTTTACATATACAGATTCGCCACCAACAGTTACAGCACTCTTATATGTCATCGTGAGAACAGTTGTATAAGAACCTACAGCCAATCCTGTAATCTTAATTCCTCCTTCTGCTGTAAATTCAGCTTTAGCCTTATCACCAGCCTTAGCGTCAAATGCAAAACTCCACTGATCTTTATCAAGAGTCAATCCATTAATTGCTTCATCAAATAAATCATACTTCTTATTGTTGACAACTAATTGAACTCCACTCTTTTCAGCTACATTATAAGTGATTTCATCACCTTCTACCTTAAAGTCTATAGCAGCACTCTTATCATTGTAATTAACCAGTTTAGCTCCTTCCAAAGCAGTAATAAACTTAATAGTATATTTACCAGATTTTACAGTAAATCCATCTACACCTTGAATAGTATATACAGATTCAGCTGAAATGTTCTGTAATGTATGAGTATTGGTTATTACTTCATTAGTAATCTGGAATGGAGCTGTAGTTGAATTGAATTCTGCTTCATTATTTGTTACTACAGACTGGTTATTAATCTTATCGAAGGTTACTGCTAATGGATAAGTACCTAAAATTGCAGGATTTGCCATTGAATAAGCGGTCATCATCACAGCATTTCCTGCGCCATCCAATCTTAAGGTAAGTTCATTATCATTCCATGAACCTGATTTCTCAAAGATATCATTGAATGATGGGATAGTTACATTTACAGGGATTGTAACTTTCTTAATTTCATTCTGAGTACCATTATTGTTAGCTTTTAATGTTAATGTCATATTATGCTCACCAATAGTTGCATCAGGATTATAAGCATCAACACTGATCTTAGCATATTTTATCTTCTTAATATCAGCGGCACTATCATCAAAGTTAACTTCCTTGTCTGTACTACAAGCTGCATCTTCATAGAACTTAACACTATTAAACTGAGTAAGCACTCCGTTAGCCGCAGGTGATAACAGGAACTCATCATCGGTTGTTGTCCACAACAAGTCATTGATAGAAATAGCCTGTTCAGAAGTCAGACTAGAGAATGTATCTCCCAAATCGATAACTAATGCGTTCTTTTCAGCAACTTTTACGTTATAAGTTGATGCTGCAATTTCTCCGGCCTCAGTTGTGGTACCGGCAAATTTTATTGACATTACATTACTAAATGTTTTAACTGTACCATTCACAGAAACGACAGTAACTTGTAAATCTATAGTTTTGCCAGCAGCCTTATCGCTTGCAGTCAGTACATTATCTTTTAAGGTAATTCCCCAAGCATCAGCATCATTTTTATCTGCGTCAGTGAAGCTAAACTTATAGTCATAAATTGACGAACCGATGTATTTTAATTCAATAGGGCTATTCAAATTATAACCTTGATTAGTATAAGCACCATTAAAATAATATTTACCAGTGAAATTCAGTGGCTCAGCATCAAAATCGAATGCTTCAACGTCTGTATCAATTCTGAAAATATAATCACTTGATACCTCTCCATTGACAGATAAAGCATACATTTTATTATAATATTGCTGATTATAAGGATTCATTGCAGCAAATGCAGTTCCTATATTATCTTTTGTAATGCTTTCATCCATCTTAATTTGAAGATACCACATACCTTGTGAATCTACAGATCTTGAGCCTGATAAACTTGGCCCATATGATCCCCATGGTCTAGCTGTTACAATTACAGGAGCATAATTTCCTTCGGAGTCAACCAATTTCAGACTTTGTTCATCAAGTGCCGTTGTTTTGGGTGATACCGTTATGGATTGTTCAAGAACTTGTCCAACCAATAATTGGCCATTTTTAATAGCACCTTTTGGGCCATCCCAATTTACATCACTTGTAGCATTACCCCATGCGATACCATAATTTTCTTCAACGTACCCATATCTTTCATCCTCTGCTATATTAGAAAAGTCAACATAGTCAGCTTCAACTTCGCTAAATCCATAGAATCCATAGTAATATGCATAAGGATTAATTTGAATATTAGAAGCGACAGCTCTCAACAACTGAATTGTCTGCATGTCACCGTTTTCATCGGGCAATGTGATGGTATAAGTATTGTCAGAAATATTTTCAAGGATAGCATACTTACCGGCCTTAATTTCGGTAGCAGTACCGTTTACACAAAGATAGCCATCTTCGTTAACAGTTACAGTATCACCGACTTTACCTACAGTTTCACCGTTTACGACCAAGTTCTGGCCGTCAATAGTAACTTTAATTTCACCGACTTCTCCTGCAGAAGTTTTAACAGTATAAGTTTTAGTACCGTTAGCATCAACTACAGTCAATACACCGGTAGCTTCATCGAATGTAACGCTAGAAACACCGCCATCACCAATCTGAGCCTTCAATTCTGAAAGAGTAGTGTTGATGGTGTTAATCTGGCTCTGCAGGTTGTTGATGTCATCATCATAGTCTTTACAAGAAGTAAAAGTTCCTGCTGAAGCGAACAGAAGCGCTCCGAACAGAAGTGCACTTAAATACTTTTTTCTCATAATAATAAAAAATTTTAATTTATAAATTAAAAAGCTTAAATTGTTCAAACTTAAGCATATCCCCGTTCCCCATACATAGAAACGGACAGAAGGCAGCCACAATCGGAGGGACGGATAAGGGGCGTACGAGGGACAAAAAACGAGAAAGAAACAAACAAATACCCCGTCAGAAGGCCTTCTGGACGCGATTTTGCTCGGTTCTGTAGCCGCGTCGGAAATGAAAAAAATACGGTTAGTGCCTTATTATAAGAGGATAACGTGTCTGAATATCGGAAAAGGGACGGATGAGGGACGGAAAGACTACAGAACTGTCGGCTCAGGATGGTGCAACCTGAGATATTGGACTTTCCGAAATGTGGAAGGATGTGTATTTATGATGCCATCGTATGTAAACTGACTAAGTCACTCGAAATATTGGATGGTACGGCTGATGGGGCTCTACAGGTTATGTCCGTGTATATGCTTCGGATGAGCGAAATGGTTTAAAAATGGGTGTGAGTTCCTCCTCAGGAACAGGTACTATGGGAGAGTGGAAGGTAAGTCTTGAATGAATGATTCAAGTTCCGCAAGTTCAACCTGTTTACTGAGAACGTCTTCTCTACAGCGTTGGGCAAGCTGCGGAACTTGAAGGATGAATAAGTGATTCATCAGTATTTCTTGGTCAGCTTGATCAGTTCGCTGGCACCACCGAACGGGAGGTAAGCTCCTTCCAGGCGGGTTCCTACCAGTTTCTGAGCCAGCAGCACACGAGCCGTAGCATACACATCGGTTAGTACAGCTTCCAGGAAGCCTTGCGGGAATTTATAGTCGTGTGTCCCTTTTTCCGGGTTGCTCACATATTCCAGGCTGCTCAGGCTGACAACATCTAGTCTAACGAACAGAAACTTCATATAAGGCATATTGATTTCTTCGAGTAATCATGCCAAAGATATTAAGTCTTGCAGCTTTCTCGGATGGAATATAGACATGCTCATCTTTGAACTGTCATCCGTAAGGTACATAACCATCTGTACATACATGACTTTCATCAGCATAATAAAGTTCTATTTTACCTTTGGAATCAAGGCTTTCAAGTTCTTGTACTTCTCTTTCTTGTATGGGTAGAGTTGCGGTGAGGGGGTAACCCTTGGGTGTTTTTTATTCGCTTATATCTTGCACCAATACTCCTATAAAACGTTTGAAAGTAATATCACTGGCTTTTCTGCTGGAAGCCTTTTCTCAGGTTTCGCGTGCTTTTGATACACTCTGACGGTCTTCCTCTATAGCCTTACGGATTGCTTCCTCATCGGAACAATCCATTATAGGTTTACGACCTTGACCGGGACGTGTTTCCAAGCCTTTGATACCATTTTCTTTATAACGTTTTATCCATGCGTAGACTGTCGGCACCGTTATATCGAATATTTCAGCTATTTCTGAAGCTGATTTTCCTGATGACTTCAACAATATGGATTTGCATCTGATACGATAGTTATGAGTAGGGCCATTATGATAGCCTTTCTCAAGTTTGAGGCGATCACCTCACTTAATTCAAACACTTTTATATGTTTCATGATTTACGTTTAGCAATAACATGATACAATATTAATATTTTGTGTTGAATATAAAAATATTTTAGATCACTTACTTATCAATTGAAATACACTTTTTTAAAAGATTATAATTGCCTTGTAGTTTCGCTATTCCAATTTTGCTACAGTCATAGCCTTTATATCTACAACAAAATAAGAGAAGTTTTGGAGGGCTTAAAACAGAAGTATTGTCAAGTGCAGTTCTGACGGCGCACGTACCGTCCATAAATACTTGATTACATATTTTTACTAGATGGTGGCATATTCTAACAGTTTAATCCATAAAACGCATGCAATAGTTACAGTTTTACAAAACAGGAAGTTTTATATATTGATTTTTTTTATTATTTTTGAGAAAAATAGTTATTAACCTTAAAAATCAACATCATGAAACTAAAATCTCTCTTTTTATGGTCGCTGATGATAATCGGTGCCGTATCTTGTAAGTATGATGACGGGGAACTTTGGGACAAAGTGAATGATTTGGATGGGCGTTTGACCAACATTGAAAGTCAATTGACTCAGATGAATACAGACATCACATCAATGGGAGTGATTGTTAACGCACTGGAAGGTAATGTTTATGTAACAGGTGTTACTGAAACAGAGAATGGCTATACCATTAAATTCAGTGACGGTAAAACCGCAACTATAACTAATGGTACAGCTGGAAAGGATGCGCCGGTTATCGGATTTGATAAAGATACAGACGGTAAATACTATTGGACTCAAACAATAGATGGTCAACAAGATTGGCTGACAGATGGAAGCGGTAATAAAATTCCTGTTACAGGAGAAGATGCCGTTACTCCACAATTGAAAGTCAGTACAACAGGCTATTGGATGATTAGTTATGATAATGGCTTGACATTCGCTGAAGTTCTGGACGAAAATGGTAATCCAGTAAAAGCTGTGGGTGAAGATGGAAGTGATGGTACATCCGGAACAAATGGTGATTCATGGTTCAGTAACGTCAGTGTTGAAAACGATGAGGTTATATTTGTTCTTCAAGATGGCACTGAAATCAGAATACCATTTGAAAAGGATGAAGAGATACCTGATATAAATTATGATGAATTTAATATTATAAACAATGGTGATGTAAAGGGTGCTGTTGAAGAAATAACAGAGGAGGATAATGATGGGCAACCTTTAACTATTGTTCAAACAGTTCCTTCAATATCTGAATTACTGCCATCAACTTCATCTGTAAAATATGCCTCTATTCCTCAGCTTTATTCAGTTAAGACAGATATACGTGAAAAACAAATAGGATACAAACATGCAGTATCACGTGCAGAAGAGGATTATGTTACTTTCCCTGCTAATCTGCCTATTATGTTTTTCTTTAATGACAAAATCTTACTTTCATCTATCAAAGATAATTTTGTAGTAACTGTAGATGGCATAGATGTAAAAGGTACTATTACAATCAATGCAAGTTCTACTGGAAATGCGATTATCACATTTACTCCTTGGAAAGAATTCCAAATCAATGTAAGTATTACTATTACTGTTAAGAAAGGTATGAAAGATAAGAATGGAAACGAAATGCTTGAAGATGTCGTCTTATCATACATTACAAATAACCCGGAAGTCAACAGTTTTGATGGTAATACAAATTTTGAAAGCGGTAATGATGGTATTTATTTGATAGGTGATGGAAGTATAATGGAAGGTACTATTGGTGATATGGCTCCACAAGAAGGTAATCATTATGCTGCTATATCTTCGGGTAACTGTTTGGTTTCATCAGATGGTTATGCTATTGGAGGTACTTCTAGTATGATGCTATTGGGTCCGATAGAAAAGAGTATCAAGAATCTTTCTTTCTATTATGACTTTATTTCTGCAGAATTTAATGAGTATGTCAATTCACAATTTGATGATTGTGTTATTATGACAATTTATGGGCCTTATGGTTCTTATTCCAAAATGTTGACAAGTGTAAATATTATTGGTAAAGAGAATATGCAATTCAAGAATTATCCTAATATGCCTGATACAGGAGATTCTTATGCTGGTCATATCGGGTGGACTGCTGCAAACTTTGATGATATTCCTAATGTTGGAACTCCTGCATATATATCTTTCACTGTAACAGATGTAGGAGATGGTATATATTCATCAATATTTACAATAGATAATATTGATTATTAAAATAACTTCTAAAAAGTCGAATCCTTTTGGAACTATATCTTAGAAATTTTAAGATTTTTCCTTTAATAAAACTTAGTATATAAAAGGGAAATGAAGATATGTTATAAGTCAATCTAAAAAAATATGAGACTTATAATTGAAATTTTATCTTAAAGAATCGAGTGAGGATGTCAACTCATTTTTGAAAATATGAACTA
>UMJF01036706.1_pt1 | contig 9064 bp, 6 predicted proteins | sample 1966001 | NCBI WGS metagenome assembly UMJF01 (sample SAMEA4836145, study PRJEB28245) | human gut metagenome | biome: gut microbiome; material: fecal sample | place: Denmark | collected 2008 | reverse complement strand
TGGACATAGCGGTATACTGTTTTGTCACTTCTGTGATGCTGTTATCCGTCTCATGTACGCACTGTTCAATTTCCGTATCGCCCCATGGGACTTCCGAATTAAAATCCGGTGTAAAGTTTGCCGCCTGCACCGCTTCTGCTGTAACGGTAAGTCCAAGAACCCTGTCCTGTGCTTTTGATGTCCACGCTGCAGGAATCGTTACGTTTTGGAAAAAGTCTGCGGATTCTCCGTTTTTCAGTGGCTTCGTATAGTAATAATACTCTCCCTGTTTTACCCAGGCATCGGAAATTCCATCCAGCTCTTCATCACTTAAGACATACTCCACAGATGTTTCGCCGTTCTGGTCATCAGAAGGTGTTTCCGTAGGTTCCGGCGTTGTATCCGGTTCCTCTGGTTCTACCTGTGCTGGTGTTGTTTCTTCTGTTGCGTTCGGCGTTTCCGTGGTTCCTGGATTTTCATCCTGCCTTTTCGTGTCAAACATTGACACCGTTTCTGAATTTTCCGTTCCCGTGTCAATGTTTGACACGGAGTCCGCTGCCTCTCCGGAATAAGTTGTTTTCACCCGGATATAGCAGGTTTCTGCGTAATTCGTGATTCTAGGAATTTTCGAAATGGTCTGGGAAGGAAGAACAATTCCCTCTTTCGGTCCTGCATAAACTTTTTCCGTATCACCATCTTTTTCGTATTCCTGGATTCCAATATTGACATCACCGGTACTGATGTGGTTTGTAACGGTAACGCTGTCCTGATAGTAAGCATATGATCCACTGATGGTACTTACTGCCGTGACCAGAATTCCGGCTGCTATTGCAATTTTCCTTTTCATTACTGGCCACCTCCTCCAAACCGTTTCCATGCGTCCTGATAAGAAGTGTATTCCTTCTGACCATCTGTTGTCTGAACGGATTCCTCGTAAACTGTTACTTCCAGGTTATCCTGCTCATATTCATCTGCAACAGTAACCCCCGTAAACAGATAAGTTGTTGTTCCTCCAACCGGAACAGCTTTTTTGTAATAGTAATAGCCATCATTTCCCTTAGCCCAGTTTGTGGTATCAAGTCCCGTGAACTCTTTTACAGGTTCACTGCATGTAATATATGCCCGGACATAGCAAGGTACATCTCCTGTATTTTTTGCCCTGACTTTTTTTACTACTGATCCGCTGGATGGAACCGGTGTCGGTGTCGGAAAATCCTCATCCGGAATAATGGTGTTATTTCCAGTCCTGATAATGTTTACTACTTCATCATGGTCCGTCTGGTAAGCAGAAGATCCCGATATTGCGGTGGCTGCTGCAAGAAAACCGCAGCAGCACATTCCGGCAATTGACAGCATTCGTTTTTTCTTTTTTTTCATGCTGTTTTCCCTTCTTTTTCAGAACAGTCCGGATGGCTTTCCGGACTGTTCTGAAAAGTATTCTTATGATAAAGTGTTGTTTCCATCCTGTTCCGGCTCAACCTGAACATCATCTGGGGTATTTGTTTTGTTTTCATCCGATGCTGCATTTCCGTTTCCATCAACGGTTGTAACCCCATTATTTCCGCTTTCGTCAGACTGCGGAGTCGTGATCTGTCCTGCCTGGCCCTGGTTCTGCAGTTCATATTTTTTCCATGCGGAAGCTGCTTTCTGTGGAATCGTGGTTCCTTCTCCGGTGTTGAGTTCCTGGATTGCATAGTAATGTACCGGCACATTCAGATCTTTTCCATCCAGCTGTCCCTCTACAATATTGGCAGCTGTCAGGCTTGTAAAGATCGGATCTGTTGTTTTTCCCGGTGCAAGTATTTCGTTATAGCTGTAGGTGTAAACCATATTATCTCCTACACGCTTGTTGTACATCAGAGTCCATTTCTTAGAAACATTGTTCATGGAGAACAGCTCTGTATCTTTTGCAACGCCTCCATTCAAACGGTTACCTGCAGCATTAACAGTAATCACCTTTGCAATCGGGATAGAAACATCCAGATATACATAAGCATCATTTTTTCCAACATTTTCGATCTGCGGGTCTTTTTTGATTACCTGGGTCGGAACGATATTGTTGGTTTTTCCATCATTATCCGGTGTGTAGTTCGGCTCATGGCCAACGATGTCTACTTTACCTACAGAAAATTTGTTGGTTACAGAATCATGATCTGTCAGATATGCCATGGATGATCCAACGGCCAGTGCGCCGCATAGTGCTGCTGCTGTAAAAAATGCTGCTACTTTTTTCTTTGTCATAATCGTAATTCTCCTTTTTTTCTTTTTGTTTTTTTTACCTGTTCCCGTTCCTTTGGTTCAGGTCTTTTCTCCGGAAAATAGGAAACCAGAAGCATAAACAGCGCCAGAAAACCTACGGTTAAAAACATGTGGTTTTTAGCCCACATGAATCCGTAGCCCAAATATGGAATGCAGAACAGATATGTTCCGCGAATGTTTTCTGCCGGAATGGTTCCGGAATCCGGATCTGTGTTTGCATCCCCTTTTGTCTGGTATCCCTCTTCTGTTTTTGACAAAATCCGGTGAGTCACCAGATCCCCGTGCCTCTCAAACGTAGCAATATTTCCTGGACGTACATCCCTCTTCGATGAATCCACAACTGCCACTGATCCTGTGGGAATCACAGGTTCCATAGAACCTGACAGAATCACATAACCCCTTAAATCACGGCACTGATAACAGGTAATACCAAGCACCATACAAACCAGAATCCATAGGAATGCGTGTATTACTTTTGTTTTCATTTTTCCTCTCTCTCCTTTTTTACTTTTTGTTGCCACTTTTTCCGTGCAACGGCGTCACCCCCTAAAAATGGGCATAAAAAATACACCAGCCCATGAAAACCATGTTCTGATGCATGAAAGCCCATTTTTCTTTTTTCCGTGTCAATCATTGACACGAGCAATTGAAAGATTTTTTTGTCCTACCTGCTGTCCCTTCTGTTTTCCTTCTTTTGCAAGTATAACATAGCATACCTTTCTGTGACGTGCAATATGACATTTTTTTGAAAAACATGACATTTTCTCAAAAAACATGACATTTTTTCAAAAGATATGACATTTTTTCAAAAAAGATGACATTTTTATAACTGCCTTTTTTCTAAAAAAGGGATGCACAAAGTTCTGCGCATCCCCCGTACTGCTTGACTTTTTTCGTCCGGCAGCTTATAATCAAATCAGAAGCAATCAAGGATATACCAGTGTCGGTGGTTGCCTTTCTGAAATAATCTAAATTATTACAAAGAGCAACAAGAGACATAGGCTATCCCCTATTTGCGGTAGGGAATAGCTTTCTTTCTACTTGCGGTGGAAGTTTATGTAAGATAACGCCGCAAAAACAACAAGTAAAAGCGTCAACACTTCCATTGTATTCATTGGCATTACCCCCTTTCTGTTTTCAGAAAGGACAACCACCAGACTATCCCTATCACGTTCTGATCTGATTAGATTCAGTATAGCATATCATCGACTATTTTACTACCTCTTCGACATACAAATCCCCTCTCGCAATTCGTCTACGAGAGGGGATTCTTTTTTATCGGATAAAGTAGTTTGTAATCTGATAATAATCGTTTTCTGTCATGCCGAGTACATCACTCATACCATCGTCCATATGTTCCCAGGTTGTTGCATAATCATAATCTTGATCTGAGAAGGAAAATACAGCTGAGAAATTCACAATCTTTCTTCCGTTATACTCCTGCGGTTGTCCATACATTACAGCGATTGCTCCATATGCATTATAATCATCCATCTGGTTTGCTTTATGGCCTGGAGAGGACATCCAAAGGTTGAAGATCTGGCGGGCAAGATCATCGGAATCTGTATATGACAGACCACCGCCGCAGCCGTTCTGTCTGCCACCATGCAGGGCCAGATTATCAGAAGTTCCGTATCCTGGCTGTGTGATTGATCTCATGATGTGGTATCCGGCAGCGGCAACGCTTCTCGGATAACAATGTTTTTCATCCCAAATCATAGCTGCATGTCCTTCTTTGACACGTTCTTCATTTACCAGGTCGAAAATCTTTCTGGAAACTTCCTGATCGTAAACGGTCATTCCAAGAGCCTCTTCGTTGGTATATGGGATATTAATTTTTACTTCAACATATCTACTTACAGATCCTTGATTCGGTTCTACACCTTCTGCAGATGCATAAATTGTAACTTTTTGCAGACCATTTTTTTTATGAACGGTTACAAGTCCATTTTCATCTACGCTTGCTACTTCTGGATCATCCGAAGTCCATTTTACCGCTTTGTTGGTTGCATTTTCCGGATATACGGTTGCGGCCAGCTGCAGTGTCTGTCCAACTTCAGTTAATTCCAGATTACTGTTCGGTGTAATTGTTACGCTTGTTGCATAAACGGTTTCTGCTGGTGTCTCTGTTGGTTTCGCTTCCGGTTTTGTTGTAAGCACACCGTCTTTTCCGTAGTAATTTCCGTTTACCGTCTGATCCGTTACCATCTTACAGTCTGATCGGAAATAATATGTCTTTCCGGAAATCTTCATCTGCATATCCTTGCAGGCTCCGCCCCAGCTCCGGATATAGTATTTTGCTCCGTTCTCCTCTTTCCAGCATCCGGAAAGCATAATTCCATTTCCGTCCACAAAATACAGGTTATCTTTGTATGTAAAGCTGGTGTTCACTGCCATGGAGCTGTCTGCCTGGAACCAGTACCATTTTCCGCCGGTTTTCAGCCACTCATTCTGATAGGCTGCACCGTTATCATGCAGGTAATATTTTTTTCCGTTCCAGGTCTGCCAGCAGTTTTTATAAGCTCCGCCCCAGCTGCAGAAGAAATAGGTTTTTCCCCCGTCCGTGAAAGATTCATTTGCTTTCATAGTTCCGTCTGCGTTCAGATAGTAACGGTTATTGTCCCAGGTCTGCCAACCCGTTGCAATTTTTCCATCTTTTGCCAGTTTCCACTGTCCATCCATCACGATCCACTGCATGTTGGTTACTTCTGCAGCACTATTGAAGGTATACGAACGTCCATTGATCTTTGCAGACCGGCTTTTATAGGCTCCACCCCAGCTGCAGAGATAGCGGATTTTTCCGGTATCATCCAGTCTCCACTCATTGGAGCGCATACTTCCATCACTATTCATGTAGTATTTATTTCCATCCCAGGTCTGCCAGCCCGTTGCAATTTTTCCGTCTTTCACCAGATACCATTTTCCGCCTTTTACAACCCACTGAGAACCCTGTACCTTACTGTCTGCACCGAATGTATAACTTCTGCCGTTGATTCTTGCCTTGCAGTTCAGGTAAGCACCACCCCAGCTGCGGAAGTAGTAAACCGATCCATCCGTATCAATCATCCACTCATTGGCTTTCATGGTTCCGTCTGCATTCAGATAATATTTTTTTCCATCCCAGGTCTGCCAGCCGGTCTGTTTTACACCGTCTTTGTAAAAATACCAGGTTCCGGACTCCTGCGTCCATCCGGTTTTTCCAGCTGCCTGTACTGTCTGGGCAGAAACGGTTGGGAACATATTTGTTGCGGCCGGTGTGCCTACTGCCAGGCTCAGGCCAAGAAGTACCATTGCGATTCTTTTTCTCATACTTTTTTCCTCCGTCCGTGTCAAACATTGACACCGATTTTTCTGTTTGAATTCCGTGTCAACGTTTGACACGGGATTCCTTGTTTTGTTATTTCACTTTTTATTCCGGAATTTCTTCCAGAAGTTCCCCGGTATAATCTTCCCGTTTTCCGAGTTTTACGGCATCGTCCAGTTCGGACTGTTCCATGCATACACTTCCGATCGGGTGGATTCCTGGATCACAAAGAATCAGATACAGATTTCCCTGGTAATCTTCCGCTACATCACCATCCTGCCGGTAGCCAACAAACTCATGCTCAATCGGTATTTCTTCCGGATGCTCCAGATAGAATGGATCAAGCTCTCCCCAGTCCAGTGTGGAAAAATTGAAGTCCGGAAAACGTTCTGCTATTACTTTTTCTGCATTTTTTCGAAGCTCTTTCATGTCCATATGGTTTCTCCCCATTTTTCATTTTTTGGAATCATATTATCATATTACCTTTCCAATTCCGTAATTACAAGAGTCTTTTGCTATTTTTCATATTGCATTTTTATTACATTCTAATCACCCCTCTGTTTTATCTGCATTTGTTGTTATTGTAATATGGCTTCCGCTGCTGAATGTGGCTTCCATAGATGCCTTTAATGCGTTCAGGATTTCATCTGCACTTTTTGTTCCCCCGTAGAAGCCCGTATTGGCCGTTTCCTGCGATTTTTCTGCATCGTACCGTAAAATGATCGTAAGTCCTGTTCCAGCCGTTGCAGCGTCCGAAAACGAGCTTGAAAGGGTTGTCTTGGATGTACAGGAAACGGTAAGTGTTCCACTCAGGAACTTACAGCCGGAAAACAGGTTCCCGCTATCCGTACAGGAAGATGGGATTTCACCGGTTATGGATTCCAGTGCGGTACATCCGAAAAAACTGCTGTTCATTTTCTGTGCAGACGATGGGATATGTACTTCTTTCAGGTTGACGCAGCCATTGCAGATATTCGAAAGTTCTTTCGCACTGTCCGGAATCTGGACAGATGCCAGAGCCATACAGCCGTAATACATGGAATCCATGTTCTCCAGCTGCATACAGGCTGTTGTATCGGCTCCCTCGATCAGTGCCGTATCACCGTAAAATGCTTTTTTTGCCTGTTTTATATTTCCTGGAAGTTCCATGGCCTTTTCCAGTGCGATACACCCTTCTGCGCAGGATGTAATATCTTCCAGCCGGACCGCACCAGACATATCCGGCATACTGGTCATCGCTGTGGCATTTTTGAATGTTTCCACCATGCTTCTCACTGTGTCCGGAATGCGGCACAATGTTTCCAGGTATTCGTCATTTCCTGTAAACCAGTAGTCCATGCTTTCCACTTCTGCCTCCGGATCAATCCAGGTCAGCCGTTTAACAGAATCTTTCTTCCATGGCGCAGAATCTGATTTGAAATTCCGGACGCTTCCTTTTCCGGATATTTCTAGATCCCCGTTGGAATACAGGATAGCCTCCACATCATCTGGATTTTCTCTGCCGATTTTATACCTAACACTTTCATCACGGTCAATAAGCACTGTTATCTCTGCCTTGATATCCGGATATGCCTTGGAGGAAACCTCTACGGTAACACTGTGGCCATGTGCCGGCACTTTAGCCAGTGACACGCTGTATGTATCTGCATCCAGAAGCTGTTTCTTTTTCCCGGATATTCCGTATACGCGGAAATTTTTTTCTGAAATCCTACTTCCGGCAGCATAGCTTTTCTCTGCAGCTTCCACCTTGATCGTTTCCGGTTTTTCCGGTGCAGCTTCTTTTCGAAATTTTGGCAGTACCAAAAATACGACTCCAACAAGAATCAGCAAAATAACAGCAATCAACGCTATGATCCACAAGCTGCTTTTCTTTTTCTGCCTTTTTTTCTCTGGCTGTTTTTTTGATACGGCCATTTTTACTCTTTTTTCTTTTCCGTATTGTGCAGGCACTTCAGGATATAACAGATATGATCTTTATCCAGCTTCAGGAACATGCTTTTTACAATCGGAACAGGACGTTCCTTTCCTCCAATCCGAATTGTTCCTGCATCCGGCGGCAGCATTAGGGTTTCTACAATCAGCTCGATCAGTTCATCCACTTCCTGCTTGTTATAGATCGGCGGGTAGTTCTCGTAATCAATATTTTTCCGAATCAGTTCCCGGTAGGCAGATATCCGATCCATCATATCCATCCCACCTCTTTTTGTTCCCCGCTTTATATTATGATGTTAGGGTCAAAACCATAAATAACTTTGTCCTCTATTTCTATAGCACCTTGAAAAATTCATATTTTGTAGTGTAATACCGGATTTCTTCGGATATACGCTGGTATTCCCTTCCTTGATTTTATACAAGTACCGGATTTTGAGCGTAATGTCCTAAACCCTTCACATAGTTGAAGAGTTTTCTGAAATTCAATGCTACTATCTTGGAACCGAAAAAGAACTTGCCCCGCTGTTTCCCACGATGTATCTTTTCCAAGTGGTAATTCTTGCGTATATTCGATGGAACAGTTTCCACTCCATTACGCAGCCTTGCATAATTTTTGAATTCTTTGCTATTCATGTTCCGTTGGATTTTCGCACGTTCATGCGCTGCTTTGGATGTTACTATTTTTGCAACCTTCTTAAAGATCTTCGGTTTGCATTGATCCTGCTACGGACAGTTGGCACACTGCTCATGCAGAGAGGAAACGGCACACTGATTGCTTGGTTTCATATAAGAACAGCTTTTCGGTGCATGGCCGGCTGGACATCGGAGGACTTTTGTTCCCTCTTCGTTGAATTCAAAATCAGCAAGGATATCCGGAGCCGGTTTCCCCGTCAGACTTGTGGTAATCAGTTCTACGTTTTTATGAGCTGCAAGTTGTGTGTTTTCTGTTCCACTATATGCTCCATCCGTGACTATAACAGTCCGTTCTTCCTGGTTATCCATCTGCGCAAGGTGCTCCTGGATAAACTGACTGTCACTATGGTTGTTTTGCTCATACTGGTACTCTGTTACAACAGAACCATCGGCTCCAACGGATTCTTCAAGATTAGCAGCATATCCTCGATGCTCTTTTCCTGCTTTATTCCGGAATGTCGCTTCAGGGTCAGAAGGATTCTGCAGCATGGTTGATTTCATGCCGCCGTCTTCTTTCGTGCGGAGTCTTCGGTTTTCATTTTCAACAATGGTCTGTTCTGACAGGCATCTGACAAACAGATCATACTCTGTTGAATCATTGTAATCAGACTCACACAGGGCAAGAAGTTTATCCGCATCCGTTAAGAGCTGCTTCATGCGCTCATCTGCATCGGTACTGCGCTGATGATAAATCACTCTGTTAAAATCGTTAGGATCGATATAATGTTTTAAATCGTCAGACAGAGCGGAACCATTGATTTTATTCACATACATCACCAGCTTTGCAATGCAGGTGTATATCAGTTCCATTCGGCTGAGCCTGCGGACGTTGGATTCGATCATCATGGAATCCATACGCCTGACTTTACCGCTGATTCCCACCAGTTTTGCAATGGA
>UMJF01013031.1_pt1 | contig 9467 bp, 6 predicted proteins | sample 1966001 | NCBI WGS metagenome assembly UMJF01 (sample SAMEA4836145, study PRJEB28245) | human gut metagenome | biome: gut microbiome; material: fecal sample | place: Denmark | collected 2008 | reverse complement strand
GTTGATTGGTACAGGTTGTGGTGTGCCTGCCGTTATGGCAAGTCGTACAATTGAAAGTGATCGTGATCGAAAGATGACAATCATGACAACAACATTTATTCCTTGTGGTGCTAAGATGCCAATCATTGGTTTGATTGCCGGTGCTATTTTCCATGGTGCTAGCTGGGTAGCTCCAAGTGCATACTTTGTAGGTATGGCTGCTGTTATTGTGTCTGGTATTATGTTAAAGAAGACAAAATTATTTGCCGGAGATCCTGCACCATTCGTTATGGAAATGCCAGCATACCACATGCCTCGTGCAGTTAACGTATTAAGAAGTATGTGGGAACGTGGTTCAAGCTTTATTAAAAAGGCTGGAACAATCATCTTATTATCTACAATTGTATTGTGGTTCTTACAAGGATTTGGATGGGAAAAAGGTGCGTTTGGCATGGTTGATGATATTGATCATTCAATTCTATCTTCAATTGGACAAACATTCGCATGGATCTTCTCACCACTTGGTTGGGGCGATTGGAAAGCTGCGGTTGCTAGTGTAACTGGTTTAATTGCGAAGGAAAATGTTGTCGCAACATTTGGTCAATTGTATGGTTTTGCCGAAGTTGCTGAAGAAGGAAATGAATTCTGGGGTCAATTATCTGCAAGCTTTACACCTTTAGCTGCTTATTCATTTATGGTATTTAACTTATTGTGTGCTCCATGTTTTGCAGCAATGGGAGCTATCAAACGTGAAATGAACAACACAAAATGGTTCTGGATTGCCATTGGATATCAATGTGGATTTGCCTATGTATGTTCATTGATTGTTTATCAATTAGGAAGCTTAGTCAATGGTGGATCATTTGGCTTTGGTGCTATTGTAGGATTTATCTTATTGATTGGTTTAATCTATCTATTGGTTCGTCCATCAAAAGAAAGTGATACTGCAGAAGTTGAATTTGCGGTGAAATAATGTAAAAGGAGGGATTTCATGAATCTATCAACATTTCTAGTATTATTGGTTGTATGCGGATGTGCAGGTTTAGCTTGTCGAAGCATTTATAAAGATAAAAAAAGTGGAAAATCAAGTTGTGGTGGTAGCTGTGGGCATTGCGGCTCTCATTCGATGTGTGAAAATCCCAAAGCATTTTTTGATCAAATAAAAAAAGAACAATTTAGTAAATAAGAGCATCGAAAGGTGCTCTTTCTTTTGGTATAATAGGTGCAAGAATCGAGGAAGATAAAATGAATTTAAAAGAGAAATATGCAGACTTAATTGTTCGTTCAGGATTGAATGTTCAAAAAGACCAAATAGTAGTTGTACGTGCCAATGTAGAAATGAATGAATTTGTTCGTTTGATTGTGAAATCATGTTTTGAAGTTGGCGCAAAAGATGTCATTGTACGTTATAGTGATGATGAAATCAATCGTATGCGTTATTTATCAGGCAATCGTATGCCTTATGATTATGAAGCTTTGTTCCACAATGAAACGGCTGAAAAAGGAGCTTGTTATTTGAGTTTAGTTGGAGAAGATCCAGATGGAATGAAGGGTGTAGATCCTAAACTAATGTCAAATTTTAGTAAAAAATTAAGAGGAATGACTCAGCCATATCGCGATAAATTAGATTATATGCATGCAGCTTGGTGTGTGGCAAGTGTTCCAACAATGGCTTGGGCCAAAAAGGTATATCCAGAATCAGAAGATGCATTATCTGATTTATGGGATGCCGTATTAAAAATGAGTCGCGTTAATGAAAAGGATGCGAATGAAAACTGGAATGAGCATCGTGCTTCTTTTGATAAGCGAGTTCATATTTTGAATCATTTGGATATTGAAAGTGTTCATTATACAAATTCTTTAGGAACGGATTTAATAGTTGAACTTCCAGAAGGTTACGTATTTGCGGGTGGAGGTTCATTCTTAGATAATGGCAATTACTATTTCCCAAATATTCCTACAGAAGAAATTTTCTCGGCACCAAAAAAGACGGGTGTAAATGGTAAATTATATAGTGCTTTACCACTAGCTTATAATGGGGCTGTTGTAAAAGATTTCTGGTTTGAATTTAAGGATGGTCAGGTTGTTGATTATGATGCCAAAGAAGGAAAAGAAGCTTTGACAAGTATTCTAGAAACGGATGAGGGATCTAAATATCTTGGTGAGATTGCCTTGGTTCCTTATGGATCACCAATTAGTGCAATGGATACTTTGTTCTATGAAACATTGATCGATGAAAATGCTTCTTGTCATTTTGCGTTAGGTGCAAGCTACAATGAATGTATTGAAAATGGTTTAAATATGAGTGAAGAAGAATTGTTAGAACATGGTATGAATCAATCTTTTGCGCATGTTGATTTTATGGTAGGAACAAGTGATTTATCGATTGAGGCGACATTAAAAAAAGGTGAAAAAATCTTTATTTTCAAAGATGGTAAATACACAAGAGAATTTGACGGATATACATTAAATTAGTACAATAGTAGAGTTGGAGGGATATTTATGGCAAATGAAAATGAAAAGAATCCCAGTGCTTTAGAAGAACTTAGACAGTTAAAAAGAACGGATCGTATTAAATCTTTAGATATACATGAACCTGAATTGAAAGGTTTTAATGCAGAAAATATTTTCCATATTGATGAAGAGCCAGAAAAGAAGACATTATTTGGAAAAAGAAGTGCAAAAACACATGTGAAAATCAATGAAAATATATTTGATGATGAGGTGAGTGAATCCGTTGAGATTACACCAAATACTTCGATTGATGAAGTAGAGGCACCTATTGAAAAGCATACAGTAGAGCCTGTGATGGGTAAGCGTGCTGAAAAAGTGGAGGTTGAAGAAGCAAAAAAAGTGGTTGTTGAAACCATTGATGCAGATGAGAATTTTACCACGGAATCGATTGAAAATGAATTAAAAACTTTTAATGTAAATCCAGTTGAAGAAGAAGAAAAAACATCTGAACTTGTTGAAGAAGAATCAACTCCAGTTTTGAGTGAAGAAGATATTTATGATGATGAGTATGACGAGGAAGCGGAAGAGGAAGATGAAAATCTTTATGAAGAAAGAAAAAGCTTCTTATATGCGGAATATCCAAAAATAGAAGAATATCTTCAAAGAAAATCAAATGAAGGATATCACTTTGTTCGTCATGAAGGAAAGAAATATTATTTTAGAAAAGGTCAACCAAAAACATATTATTATTCAATGAACTATTTTGTGGACGAGCCCGATGCAGATCAATGGCGTCAGTGGGAAGCGGATGGTTGGAAATTGGTTTCTAAATCAGATGGTAAAAAGAAAAGTGATGCGGGTTGGTTTACTTTTAGAAACGAAGAAGAAGATGGAGAATATCGCAAAGAAATTGATAATGATTCTGAAAAATTCCGTTTCTTTAAGAAATATTCAAGCTCATGTCGTTCAACAATGTTCTTAGTATTTATTTGTATGGCATGTTGCGTTGTGACAGGACTATTACAAGTGTATTTCCAAGGCTATTTAGCAGGAATCGCATTATGTGCAGGTCTATTCTTAATTTCATTTATTGTATTCTGTATGTATGGAAGAATGCTTAGAAAATCAAAGAAGAGAGCTCGTGAATTAAAATCAAAATTAAGAGTTCGAGAAATTCGTGCAAATGAAAGAAGTAAAGACTTCTATGATACTTCTGAAAGCGAAGAAGAATTGGATACGGATTGGAATACATTGGAACAGCATACGGCTAAACAAAAGAAAAAAATATTTAAACGTGTGGATGATGATGAAGAATAAAGAGGCAAAATAAATCGCCTCTTTTTTTAAACTTTTTCGATTTGTACATATTGCTTGTAGTGTGCTAATACTTCTTCATCGATGGTATTGTCTGTAATCAATGTATCAAAGTTAAATAGATCATAATAAATATAGAAGTCAGCACGATTGAATTTTTTATTATCAGCCAATAGATATTTATTTTTAGAATTATCTAATGCGATCTGTTGTGATTCTCCTTCCTCTAACGAATAGGTTGTGATGGATGAGTTGTAGATTCCGTTACAGCTAATAAATGCTTTATTATATTTTAATTTACCCAATACTAAATTTGTGATGGGACCTACAAACGTATTTGTGTTATCTCTATAATCACCGCCAGTAAGGATAACTTCTGTAGGAGCATGATTCACTAATATATTAAATACGGCAAGACTGTTTGTGATGACACGAATGTTTCTGCCGGTCAATTGTTCAGCTAAAAATTGAATGGTTGTACCAGGCCCTAAAAATATGGATTCACCTTCTGAAATGAGAGTTGCAGCTTTATGGGCAATTCTCTTTTTTTCTTCAATTTGAACCGATGATTTTTCAATGTGACTCAATTCGTGGTCCATTGAAAAAGAAAGGCTTTGTGCACCTCCATGAACTCTTAACAATTTTCCAGATTTTTCTAATTCATCCAAATCTCTTCGTGCAGTCATATCGGAGACGCCTAATTCATCCATGATTTCTTGAATTGTAATAATTCCATTTTGATTTACTTTTTGTGCTATTTTAACTAAACGTTCTTTTTTTAACATATTGATATCCTCTTCTATGTTAAAAGATACCATTTCAAATATATTTAGTCAACATAAAGCAAACAAAAACAAACAAAATAAAGTTATATATTACTTAAATCTAACATAAATGTTTGAAAAATAACAAATATATGTTTGAAAATGTTGACTTTTTAGAAGAAAATGCTTACACTGAAGTTATATGAGGTTGATTACTTTTTAATGCATGTAAATGATTTTAAGGTTAGGGTGGTTTCGTAATGTACAAAGGCGTAATATTTGATTTTAATGGAACATTGTTTTTTGACAATCCAAAACATATTTTGGCATGGTCAAAAATATCACAAGATATTCGTCATCATGGAATTGATGAAGAAGAACTTCATGTACATATCAATGGTGTACCTAATAATAAGGTTGTTGAATATATGTTTGGTGGAACGTGTGATCCATTCGAAATGGAAAAATATTCGCAGTTAAAAGAAGAATATTATCGCCAATTTTGTAAAGAAGATCAGGCAACATTTCATTTAGTAAAGGGAGCTGAAGAATATTTTGATTATTTAAAAGAATCAAATATTCCATTCACAATTGCATCAGCATCTATCAAACCTAATATTGATTTCTTTGTCGAATCATTTCATCTAGACAAATGGATTGAGCCATCTATGATTGTCTATGATGATGGATCGTATGAAAATAAAGTCGCAATGTTTATAAAGGCTGCCAATAATATTGGTGTGGATATTCAAGATTGTTTAATTATTGAAGATAGTGCTAGTGGAATTTCAAATGCTTATAAAGCAGGATGTCATAATATAGTCGTTGTGGATTCTGCCAATAAAAAAGAAGAATACGAAAAGCTTCCTGGAGTTACACAAGTGATTGATTCTTTTGAGAATTTTAAATAAGAGCCATTCATGCCAGAGTGGCTTTTTGTATAAATAAAACATAAAATAAACAAAAACAAACAAATAATCATTATTTTAAACCTAAATCTAACATCTGTGTTTAAATTGTTGTTTGAATATGTTGACACAGATAAAGAAAACGCTTACACTAAAGTTAAATGGGCAAATCTTACATTTATAACCGCATCTGCAAAATATTGATGATGAGCCGTATATAAATAAATGAATAATTGATCATTATTTTTGTGGGTAATGTAGTTGGAAAAAGGATTTGGCTGTGATAAAAATGATTGATTTTGTTTATATATAAGGAGAACAAATGAACACAAAAATTAACCAGTTATTAGAGTATGCTCTAAAAAATGGAATGATTGAAGAGTATGATTATGATTATTCTGCAAATTTATTGATTGACCTATTTGGCATCTATGAATTTAAAAGAGAAGAAGTAGAAGACTGTTCTATCTATGAGATTTTGGATTTCATGTTAGATTATGCAGTTGAAAAAGGTATGATTCAAGATACTGTAACTGAAAAAGATTTACTAGATACGCGCATTATGAATTGTGTAATGCCTAGACCTAGTGAAGTGGTGAATACTTTTAAAAGTTTATATTCTTTGAATCCTAAAGATGCAACAGATTACTTCTATAAGTTAAGTATGGATTCAAACTATATCCGTAAATCAAGAATTGATAAGAATATCAGTTTTGCACATTTCTGTAAATATGGCGATATTCAAATTACGATCAATTTGTCAAAACCAGAAAAAGATCCAAAGGAAATTGCTAAAGCTAAAAATGCCGTAAGCACTTCATATCCTGCATGTTTATTATGTAAGGAAAATGTTGGCTTTGCCGGAAACTTAAATCATCCAGCTAGACAAACACATCGTATTATTCCATTAGATTTAAATGGACATACATACAATTTACAATATTCACCATATGTGTATTATAACGAACACTGTATCGTATTTAATAGTGAACATACACCAATGAAGATGGATCGTTCTACATTTGAGCATTTATTCGCATTTATTGATAAGTTCCCGCACTATATGATTGGAAGTAATGCAGATCTTCCTATCGTTGGTGGATCGATTTTAAGTCATGATCACTATCAAGGTGGAAGACACCATTTTCCAATGGAAGACGCAAAAGTTGTTAAGAGCTATACATATAAGGATGTACAAGTGGATATGCTTTACTGGCCACTATCAACACTTCGATTAACATCTGAATCGAAAGAAAACGTATTGGATCTAGCTACTAAAATCTTTGAAACATGGTGTACATATAATGATGAAAGTTTAGATATCATCGCCAATGAAGATGGTGTTCGTCACAATACAGTAACGCCAATTGTAAGAAAGAAAGATGGCAAATATCAAATGGATGTAGTACTTCGTAACAATCGTACGACAGAAGAATATCCATTAGGAATCTTCCATCCTCACGCAGAGCATCACCATATTAAAAAAGAAAATATTGGTTTGATTGAAGTTATGGGACTTGCGATTTTGCCAGCACGATTAAAGACGGAGTTAGAAGAAATTAAATTATGTTTATCTGGAAAAGCGGATTTTGATTCTTATCCAGAACTTGAAAAACATAAAGACTGGTATGAATACTTAAAGACATGCTCTTATACAAATGTGGATACATTCATGGAGATGGAAGTCACAAAGAAATTCGTATCTGTATTAGAGAATGCCGGTGTATATAAAATGGATGATGAAGGGATGGACGGCTTTAGCCGATTTGTGAAGACATTATGGTAGAGGTAAAAGAAAGATTAGAGAATGGAATTGATGTATTATCGATTTCCAATTCACATTTAACTGTAGAAGTTACAAACTTCGGTTGTACTCTTTTAAAGATTGTAACGAAAGATAAGAATAATCAAGACTGTGATTGTATTTTAGGATTTGAACATGTTGAAGATTATCAAAAACGAGATGGAACTTATTTAAATGCCTTAGTAGGACGAGTATGTAATCGTATTGAAAAAGGTACATTCACAATAAATGATACAGAATATCATGTGCCAATTAATAATGGACCAAACTCACTACATGGAGGTATTGAGGGATTCTCTTATAAAGTATTTGATTATTCTTTAATTGAAGATGGCGTTAAATTCCACTATGTATCAAAAGATGGCGAAGAAGGCTATCCTGGAACATTAGATTTCTATGCGATCTATTGGTTGGATGGTGCAAGTTTGCATATTCAATATAGTGGAGTTAGTGACAAGGATACTTTGATCAATATCACAAACCATGGCTATTTCAATTTGAATGGACATGCATCGAATATTGATGATCATACGTTACGAATTTTGGCATCTAAATTTGGTTGTGTAGATTCAGATGGATTGTATACAGGTGAATTAAAAGATGTTAAAGAGACTGCATTTGATTTTAATACAGAAAAAAGAATTGGAGATTCTATTCATGCAGAGGATGAACAATTAATCATCGCAAGAGGTTATGATCATCCATATGTATTTGATACAAAGCAAAATCAAGTATGTCTATATAGTCCATTAAGTGGTATTGAATTAAAAGTATCTACAACATATCCAACGGCACAAATTTATAGTGCGAACTACTTAGATGGACAGACAGATAAATATGGAAAGATTATGCATCCACAAGATGGATTGTGTATTGAAACAAGCTATATCGCCGATTCGATTCATAAAGAAGAGAATCCAAAAGTTTTATTAAAAGCAGGACAAGTATTTGAAGAAGAAACAACATATACATTCGAGGTAAGAAAATGAAAACAACAGAAATTAAAGAACAAGTCGTATCCGGTAAATATGATGCATTAATTGAAGATTTATATGCAGATCCAAGTTTATTACAATACCAAAAACAACGTTATGCAGCTGCATTAGATAAATACCAAACTTTATTTGGAGATGATGAAGTGAGCATTTATAGTGCGGCGGGAAGAAGTGAAATTTCAGGAAATCATACAGACCACCAACATGGTTGTGTGCTTGCGGGATCTATCAACTTAGATGCGATTGGAATTGTATCTAAACAAGATCATGTAATTAAAGTGATTTCAGATGACTTTGACATCAAACCAATTGATTTAAATGATTTAGACAAAAAAGAAGATGAACTAGGAACAAGTGAAGCCTTGATTCGTGGTGTAGTTTCTAAATTAAAAGAATTAGGCTATAACGTAGGTGGATTTAAAGCTTTTATCACGAGTGATGTATTAATGGGGGCTGGACTATCAAGTTCTGCAGCATTTGAATCTATTATTGGTACAATTATTGATGGATTATACAATGATATGAAGATCGATATGGTAACGATCGCTAAAGTAGGTCAATATGCTGAAAACGTATACTTTGGAAAACCATGTGGATTGATGGATCAATGTGCATGTGCTGTTGGTGGGCTTATTTCAATTGACTTTAAAGATACTTCAAATCCAATTGTAAATAGTGTGAATGTTGATTTCTCAAAATATGATCACAGTTTATGCATTGTAGATACAAAGGGAAGTCATGCCGATTTAACAGATGCCTATGGTGCAGTACCACAAGAAATGAAAGAGGTAGCTCACTATTTTGGTAAGGAAGTTCTTCGTGAAGTGGATGAAAATGAGTTCTATGCAAATATCGCAAACTTAAGAACGGCTTTAAATAATGATCGTGCTATCTTAAGAGCGATTCATTTCTTCAATGAAAATAGACGTGTCAATACAATCGTAGAACGATTGAACAAGGATGATTTTGAAGGCTTCAAAACATTGATTCAAGAATCAGGTGATTCAAGCTACAAGTTCCTTCAAAACGTATATGCAGACTTTGACTATAAGAACCAGGCTGTATCTTTAGGCTTAGCTATGTCTGAAATGATTTTAAAAGATCATGGCGTATGTCGTGTTCATGGTGGAGGTTTTGCCGGAACGATTCAGGCCTTTGTTGAAAATAGCTATGTAGAAACATATAAAGAAGAAATTGAAAAAGTATTTGGAAAGGGAAGTTGCCATATCTTAAAAGTCAGAAAATTAGG
>UMJF01019117.1_pt1 | contig 9615 bp, 7 predicted proteins | sample 1966001 | NCBI WGS metagenome assembly UMJF01 (sample SAMEA4836145, study PRJEB28245) | human gut metagenome | biome: gut microbiome; material: fecal sample | place: Denmark | collected 2008 | reverse complement strand
AACTCCAGTCAATGCCGTGCAGAAGCTGTTCTGTCTGTTCCGAGGCAAGTTCAAATGCCTGTTTCATTTTGGCAGAATCGCCTCTGATGTTTTCAGGGAGCGTGCCATAAGACACGGTCTGAATCTGATAGCCGTGTTTTTTTGCAAGACGGGTTGTGTAATAAAGAAGTGGTTTGTCAGCAGTATATCCGATGCCGGGAAAAATAACAGCCAGTTTTGGCGCATTTTTGTCTGCTCCGGCAGTGTATGCGGAAGCTTTGTCATAGAGCATCTGCTCATGAAGTTTTTCCTGAAGATCCTTTAAAGTGGTGGAAGTCATACAGAGATCTGACGGAAGGTAATCATAATCTGTGATGACACCGTTTTCTTCCGCAGAATAAACAATGTGTGAAGCACCCATGAGCTCCATATCTTCTTCAATATCTGAAAGTAATTCTTCGTATGTTTTCATTTTGATCAGATCCTTTTTATAATGTAGGGGTAAAAAACAAGATAATTATGGCATGTTTTAGCGGAGCTGGCAAGAAAATCCGTTGTTGCTCATAATAGCAATTGTGGGATTCGTCATTACAAAAGTATAAGTCAGGACAAGAGAGTGTGCATAACGATATTGCCCGTTTACTCTTGTGATGGTATCATAAAATATAAATAATAAATATTTTCAGAGGAGAACTCAGATGGCAATATCACAGGATGAGACATTAAAAGGAAATGAAAAAATAGAAGAAGCAATTCTGGGATTACAAAAAGAAACTTCGCAGGAAATGCTGGCGCATGTACTTACGGTTATCCGCCGGAGAATGAACGAAAACGGACAGGTGATCGTTGCTGTGGAGATGAATCCCGGAAATACTCAGATGGCAGTAAAAAGTGTCCAGACTGAAGATGGAAAGTGTTGGTGGTATGCGTTTACCAGTTTTGATGAGGAGATGAAAGGCCCGGAATCGGTAAAATCCACTTTTTTGACGGATATAGGGAAATTGTTTGATGCAGCAATGACTGTTCCGGAAATCGAGGGTGTGATTCTGAATCCGTGGAATCGTACGATCATGCTTGATAAGCAACTGATCCGAATCATTAAACCAGAAAACAAGTAAGAATTAAGAAAATCGATATTAAGTCCCTGTTCAATCTGGAAGTGCATATTCCGGCACCGGGTGAAGAAATATGGGAGATTTTATAGATGCAATATAGGATAACCAGGAGTATAATAAAGGCATAATCAGATTTAACGCAAAGGAGAAGAGCGTGTATGAAAAAGAAACCTATTACCGTATCATCCATCCTGAGCATATTTCTATTTTTGGCAATAGCATTTCTGATCATAGGGTGTTGGAGTATCACCGGTAAAGGCCGACTTCGAACAAAAGATACAATTGAACCGCTGCTATGCCAACGGCAGTGAAATCAACATTGAATCCTATGTTCAGGGAAGCAAGTATGATTATGTACAGATTTATCGTGCGGACGGAGACCCGTCGCAGGGAAGTACCTTTGTACTTTTAGATCAGATGCTTATCTCAACCAATTACTGGTATTCGGATTCTTATGGAGGAAAGTACTGGTATACATCAGGGGATAATGACAAAATAACCTGCTTTTCTCATTCTTGCAGTGTAGATGAAGATGTTGTTTCTGCAACAGTCAAATTATCCGCTCCGGTAGTGACAAGATGCCATTCTTATAACAACAAAAATGTTAAACTTTGTTGGTGCTGCACTCCAAAAGCCAAAGGTTACCAGATATACAAATACACTGGAAAAAAATGGAAACGAATAAAGACAATTAACAAAAAATCTACTCTCACTTATACAGATAAAAAAGTAAAAGAAGGAAAAACCTACAAGTATAAAATCCGTTCATACAGCGTTGTATCCGGGAAAAAGATTTACAGCAGCTTTAGCTCTGTTCGTAAGGTATCACTGAAACGTCTTACTGTGCGTGGAGATTACAAGGCCAACAGTGTCTATGGCTCTTCGCTGAATTCCAGCCAGCTTATGCAGGTTCGAAGAGTTGTTCAGAGCTTCAAGACCAATTATATCCGAAAGGGAATGAGCGAGTATGATAAGGCTCTTGCAGTTTTCCTTTATCTGAGAAGCAACTGCAGTTATGCGAGACATGGCTTGCAGTACAATAATGCCAATAATGCATGGGGAGCCTCGTTTACAACGAAGCTCAGTGTTCAGGTTTTGCCAGAGCCATGAAAGCGCTCTGTGATGGAGTCGGAGTCAAGTGCAAATATGTACATGCAAATTCCAAAGCTGTTAATCCGAGTCATCAGTGGAATGAGATCCGCATTAATGGCAAGTGGTATATTGTGGATGCCCAGAGTGGATTTTTCCTTGCCGGATCGAACACCTGGAAAAATATGATGGGTATGCGTTGGAATACGAAAGGTCTTCCTAAATGCAGCGCCAGTGATCACAAAAAATTTGGATTTTATGGCAGTATTGTATAATAATGTTTGAAATAACATAAGAGAAGCCTCCGCTTAAATCTTACGATTTTGAAGCGGAGGCTTTATTTTATATATTTATTTTACTTCCACAAGTTCAATTGTGAAGTTCAGTTCTTTGCCTGCCATTTCGTGGTTTGCATCAAAAGTGATCGTTGTTTCTTCTTTTGCGGCTACTTTAACCGGGAATGGCTGTCCGTACTGGTTGGACAGATATACCTGCTGTCCGACCTCCAGATTCTCTGAACCAGGAAGCTGTGCAATCTCAAGTGTAAAGATAGCATCCGGATTTGTCTGTCCGTAAGCTTCTTCCGGCATCAGATGAACTTCTTTGATCTCGCCGATTTCCATGTTTGCAACGGCAGCATCAAAGCCTTTGATCATCTGTCCTGCACCGCAGATAAATTCCAGCGGTTCTCCGCGGTCATAGGAAGAATCAAACTGGGTTCCGTCGTTGAAGGTTCCTTTGTAATGTGTACGGCAGGTTTTTCCTACGTTTGGTCCTGTGATATCCCTCTTGTGGCCACCGCATCCGCCGCAGCTTCCTCCGCAGGAATGTCCCTCTTCATGGCTTCCGCAGGAATGACCTTCTTCGTGGTGATGGTGGTCACAGTTTGCTCCTGTAGAAACCAGTTCACCTTTCAGATATGCTTCAACAACATCATCAGTGTTTCCCTGTGCACCGGCAACCATCTCAATTCCTGCCTCTGTGAGAGCTGTCTGAGCGCCTTCGCCGATACCACCACAGATCAGAACATTGATACCCTGTTCAGCCAGAAGTCCTGCCAATGCGCCGTGTCCTGTTCCGTTGGAACCGATCACTTCGCTTGAAACAACCTTGTCGTCTTCTACTTCATAAACTTTGAAGTTTTCTGTTTTTCCAAAATGCTGAAAAACATTTCCGTTATCATAAGTAACTGCAATTTTCATTGTAAAAATCCTCCAATTCATACTATATTGCTCAGATTAGTATATCTTGTCAGGCAAATAAAAGCAACCTCTAAGCAGTTACCATTTTTTGGAGTCTGTCCAAATCGGCAGCATCCGGATGGGATAATGCTTTGTCAAAGTTCTCAATCAGCATGTCCAGATGCGGCATAGGATCTGGCTGCTCTTTCATTTTTACATAACGTGCTCTTACAGAGCCCGGCATCCTGCCCTGACACATATACTCCCCAACCACGGTATTGCTCTCATTAATAAGCTTTTTGACATTGTCAAGGATATTTGTGAAGTACTCTTCACTGCCACCGAATCCGGCTGTCCCAAACAGAAAGATTTTTCTGTTTTTCAGCTTCGCCAGCAGTTCTGCTGTAGCTTTGTCCGCACTTCCCTTATCTGTCCAGAATCCAATATACAATGTTTCTGAAGCAGGAACGTCTCCTTCAACTGCACCAAAAAGATCGCAGTTTTCCTGCGGCAGTGCCTCATGGATCGCATCAGCCAGTTTTCTGGTGTTTCCTGTTTTACTGTTAAATATAATTGAATATCTGTCTTTGTTCATCTCTCAGCGCACCTTTCATTATGTTTTGTTATACCTATTGTAGTCTTCTTACTTATATTAATGCAATAAGATTTTTTTGATAAATGGTATGACCGTTATATGAAGTTGAGGACAAGAAGATTATTGGAACTGAACTTCAAGATTGAACTTGTCGAAGTAAAATAATCAGCCTGAGCCAGAAACATAGCGCGGTTTTTGGCATATAATGTCGAACTGTTTTTATGGACGGAAAGACCATAACGTGCTACCATTAAAGAAATAAAGTTGTAACAATTCTACAGAACATATCTTTTTCTTTAATGAGCAACAGCCTCATGTCTGACATTCAAAAACCGTTCTGGTTGATAAGGGGAATCTCCATGTTTCAGTCAATATTGTTGGATGGATTTCCACAGAAAACAAAATATATACGAAAGAAAAAGACCAGAGCGAGAAGTTCTGGCCTTTTTCTGTAGATGGCATTCCGTGAGGTGCTTTGCCATGAAGCTGATAACATACAGAGACATGCAGAATCCCGTTGCATTGTTGATGGAGTAAAGCTTATAATGAGGTAAATGGTAATTATCCGGCAGGTAGTAACAGTGAGGGTGCTGAACAGTTGCAGTAATGATAGAATCGATTAAATGAGAGTGAGGCAGATAAAAATGGCAAAAATTTGTGTTATAAAGAAAAATGATGAGTATTCTGTGAATTTTCAGACAGGAAAGTAAAATGAAATGAAAAGAAAAGAACGTTTGCATTATTATAGTCTGTATACAGTGATTTTTGCTGCACTCAGCTTTCTGGTATTCTTCATATTCATCAAAAATGGAAGATCCTTCGTCTATGAATCAAATGGAGAAGATGGGATTGCTCAGCATTATATGTCACTTGTATATTTGGGAAATTATCTTCGGGATATTCTGCATAATCTGTTTATAAACCATAAGTTGATTATTCCACAGTGGGATATGACGCTGGGGCTTGGGGCAGATGTGATCACTACCATGAATTATTATGTGCTGGGGGATCCGCTGAATTTGCTTGCAGTATTTGTATCCCCTGAAAAAACGGAATATTTGTATACATTTTTGATCGTTTTAAGGATTTATCTTGCAGGGCTGGTCTTCTCTGTGTATTGCAGACACTGGAATTTCAGACCATTTTATATCCTGCTGGGAAGCTACATATACTGCTTTGGAAACTTTGCTTTATATACAGGAATCATGCATCCGTTTTTCCTGAATCCGATGATTTATCTTCCTCTTTTGCTTCTTGGCATTGAGAAGATTTTTGAGAGAAAATCACCGGCAGTTTTTGTATTGTCTGTGTTTCTGTCGGCGGTCAGCAATTTTTATTTCTTTTATATGCTGTCAATTTTTATGTTTATTTATGCGGTTTTCCGATATGTAATGATTTTTCATAAAATCCAGCTGAAGGAACTTGTGGGATGGCTGATCAGATTTATTGCATTGTACGTACTGGGAATCGGGCTGGCGGGATTTTTGTTTCTGCCGAATGCACTTTCAATACTGACTTCATCCAGAATGAGCGTTGCACATTATGTTCCGCTGCTCTATCCAGCGGAGTATTATCAGCAGTTTCTGGCTTCTTTTGTGTTTAATAACTGCGGATATTATACACTTATGGGATTTTCGTCAATGGCACTTTTGAGCATGTTTCTGCTTTTTATGAAAAAAGGAAACCTGCATCTGAAGATCGGAACGGGGCTTCTTGTGGCTTTTCTGGCAATTCCGTATGTAGGACATGTGTTGAACGGATTTACTTATGTATCAAACCGCTGGAGCTTCGTTTTGGCGTTTCTGGTGGCGCTGATTTCTGTTAAAATGCTTCCGGAGCTTAAGACATTGACACGCAAAGAAAAAATAAAGCTTTGTTTTGTGCTTCTTATATATACGCTCATTGCACTCTTTCCGCCGGCATCCCGTGAGAAGGGCAATTTTGCGGCAGTTGCGCTTGTGTGGTGCTGCCTTTTAGCGATACTGATGATATTGCAGCTGCGAGTCTCCTTGCGTAAAGCCTGGAACGGAATGTATATGTTTGTGCTTATAGGCTGTACTGTAGCGGGAATTTTGCTGAATGCCTGTGCCAGATATGCCTCATTTGGAGCAGATATGGCGCAGAAGTGTACAGAGGCTGGTAAAGTACTGGAAACGGTAACCGGAAATGCAAACCGTCTTTTGCAGGAGAGTGGAGATAATGCAGTTGACGTCCGGATGGATACAACAGGCATTAATTTCAAAAAAAATATTCGTAATGGTGGATGTATACAGAACGTAAACAGTACAAATTTCTATTTCAGTACGACGAATACTGCTGTAGCAGAATATATGCGTGAGATGTATCTGAATACGGCATTTGAGCAGAGCTTTACAGATCTTGACGGCCGGGTTGTGCTGAATGCGCTGGCCGGATGCGAATATACTACAGTTTATAAGGGAAAGGAAGAGCAACTTCCTTATGGATATGAAGAAAAGATAAAAGAAGATGATACTTATGCAATGTATCGGTCTGGCAGCTCACTTCCTTTTTCTTATGTGTACGACAGTTATATGGACAAAGAGGATTATGATAAACTTTCAGTCACAGAAAAACAGCAGGCTGCACTGCAGGTATGTGTGGTTGATAAAGACGAGGAACTGACGGGACTGAACGAGGCATCAGAATCTGTGAAATACACAGATCAGGAGATTCCGTATGAAGTAGAATCATCAAAAGATGTGAAAGTTCTTGAAGATGGTTTTAAAGTCAGCAGGAATGGTGGCAGTATTACATTAAAGTTTGATGGACTGGATGAAAGTGAAACATATCTGATTGTGGAAGATATGGATTATCAATCAGAGAAGCAGGAACTGGAAGAAGCGGTTGCGGTAAATCTGAACATAGAATATGAGAACAATAAAAAGACGATTCACTATATGACGGATAAAAATAATTTTTACTGTGGGGTGAAGGATTTCCTTGCAAATATGGGATACCACAGAGGCGGCGGAAAGGAGATGACAATCTCTTTTCAGAAAGCCGGAACTTATACTTTTTCGGATTTCAGAATTGTCTGTCAGCCGGTAAAAGATTTTTCAGAAATGACCGCTGCATGTAAACAGAATGGTCTTTCTGACGTGACCTTTGAAGGAAATTCCATGACCGGAACGATAACAAATGAAGAGAGCCAGATGCTGTGTATCACGATACCGTACTGTGAGGGATGGACAGCATATGTGGATGGCGAAGAAACCAACCTGTATCAGATAAATACGTTGTATTCAGGCATATATCTGACACCGGGGAAACATACGGTTCAGATGACCTATCATACCCCGTTCCTTTGTGAAGGAGTATGGATCAGTCTGTGCAGCTTGCTTATATTCGCGGGAATCATGAGACAGTACAACACGAAAAAGAAGAAGCTTGAGTATGTCTGAAAGGAGGAGCCGGGAAATGAAAATGATAAATGGAGTATCTATGATTCCGTTTGGTCTGCTTGCAGGTTTTGCAGACCAGAATGAAATCCGCATCATAGAACTTGCGGAAAACGGCTTCCGATTTCGGATGGCAAAGAATCAGAAAAATATAGAAAATACAGAAAGCTTCAGAATCTGTTTTTACGATGAGGAAATATCTGATTATCGAGAAATTATTTTGCAGAAATTTCATATAGAAAAGCCAGAAGAAGAAAAGTTTTATTTTACTTATTCCGTATTTACAGAGCAGGAGGACTTTCGAAAAGAAGTACAGGGACTGCTCAGACGTTATACTCGATATATTCATCTGAAAACAGAAGAAGACGATGCTGCGCTTGCTGAAGCACTGACCGGATATCTTGCAGAAAAAGATGAAATTTTCGCGAAAAATCTGACAGAACAGAAAAATATATGGTTTCATGATGTCCCGGAAACAAAACTTGCAGAGGTTTTGTGTGAAGTGCAGGAATTTGCACTGGAGCTAGATCGTCCGGAACTGTACAGGATGTACCTTGAAGAAAATATTCGGGATTTTATGAAACATTACTGGGAGCAGATGTTTTTTGCATTTTCCGGGGAGATACAGGAGTGTGTTCCGGACAGGCTTTACATCGGAAATCAGTTCTGCCATCTGCTGTTTCCAGAGGAAAAGACACTGAAATTTCTGCTTGATAAAGCATACAGGGAGGGCCTGGCAATCACGATTGTATACACATATGTACGCGAAAACCTGTTGAAAAACACCGAAAAAATGCTTCGTATGGTGGATAACTGGTGCGAAGAAAAACAAAAAGATGTAGAAATTGTGGTAAATGACTGGGCGGTACTCTCTATGGTGAAAAAGACCCCGCATCTGAAACTGTGCATGGGAACTTTGCTCAACAAAAGAAAAAAAGATCCCCGGATGAAACACAAAAAAGGAGCGCGGGAATTTTACAGTGAAAACAGTCTGAATGCAGATTTTTACAGAGATTTTCTACGGGAGAAGTGCGGATTTCAGCGCTTTGAATGGGAGAGCTGTGGTTATCATCAGCGTTTTCCGAAAGGAAAAAACAGTCTGCATTTTCCTTTTTATCAGACGAATACTTCCCAGTACTGTCCGCTTCATGCAATCTGCACAGAAGGAGAACGGGGAAAACAGAACTTTGTAGAAAACTGTCCGCATTTTTGCGAAAAATATATACTGATATATCCGGAACATCTGCATATGATCGGCAGATATAATTCGCTGTTCGGGCTGGATCTGGAAACTCTGATGCACCCGGAAATACTTAAAGAGAAGGAAGAAGCAGGAATCGACCGGTTTGTGCTGGGGTTGATATAAGCGAAAAACATTGATTCAGACGAAATGGATAAAATCGATAAGGACAGAAATGACAAATACGATAATGGAGAGGAAATGCAAATGAAGATTACTGCTGGTTTAGGATCGATAGATGAATATGAACGATTTGTCCATGCCGGAGCAGATGAATTTTTTTGCGGTTATGTGCCATACGAATGGACAAAGAAATATGGGACGGTCATGCCGCTCAATCGCAGGGAAGTCCTTTCTTATAATGTGCAGATTGGTTCTTTGGGAGAGCTGGAAATCCTTGCCGCAATGGTGAAAGAGTATGGGAAACCGGTGCATCTGACGTTTAACGCCCTTTATTATATCCCGGAACAGTACCCGGAAATTGCAGAAATGATAAAGAAATGCATGAGAATTGGATTTGACAGCTACATTATCGCAGATCCGGCACTGATCTTGTATCTTCGAAAACAGCATATCGACTGTGAGATTCATTTAAGCGGAGAGACAGCGGAAGTGAATACCGGAATGGTGGATATTTTTCAGCAGATGAAGCTCAAACGGGTGATTTTTCACAGGAAGAATACAATTGAGGACATGAAATCTGTGATTACACATGTGCGGAGGCAGAATGTCGGAAATACAGAAGGTAAGCGAGACGTAAGACCATCACAGAGCAGACTTGAGTTCGAGGCATTTGCTTTGAATGAACTCTGCCAGTTTACCGGTGCATTCTGTAATTCCCTTCACTGCGATGAAATGGGATATCTTTGCCGTGTGCCTTATCTGCTTACCTGCATAAAAAACGGACAACAGAGGAATGACTATATAACGTGTGGTAAAGCAACATCAGACCGGGATGACATTCCGGGACAGGAAACACCTTCCACAGAAATTCCGG
>UMJF01021072.1_pt1 | contig 9920 bp, 9 predicted proteins | sample 1966001 | NCBI WGS metagenome assembly UMJF01 (sample SAMEA4836145, study PRJEB28245) | human gut metagenome | biome: gut microbiome; material: fecal sample | place: Denmark | collected 2008 | reverse complement strand
GACATTTTTGTTACCTTCTTAGAATTTCTCCTGTACTGCTACCTTTTTCCGGAACATCCAGCCGGCTGTTGTCTGATGTTTCAACGCCGCACCGGAACACCGCGGCCTGCAAGATAATCTTTCAGATCAGCGATTTCCAGCTCTTTATAATGGAACAGAGAAGCTGCTAACGCTGCGTCTGCTTTTCCTTCCGTCAGCGCATCATAAAAATGCTCTTTTGTTCCGGCTCCACCGGATGCGATTACCGGAATGGATACATTCTCAGCAATCATTCTGGTGAGTTCCAGATCATAACCGGCTTTTGTGCCATCACAGTCCATGCTGGTCAGCAAAATCTCCCCCGCACCCAGTCTGTCTGCTTTCATCGCCCATTCAACAGCATCCATGCCAACATCGATACGACCGCCATTTTTATAAATATTCCAACTGGAACCATCTTCTCTTCGTCTTGCATCAATGGCTACAACCACACACTGACTTCCAAATTTATCTGCGGCCTCACTGATCAGATTCGGGTTATTGATGGCAGATGAGTTGATGGAGATCTTATCTGCTCCCTCGCGAAGCAACGCCTTAAAATCATCTACCGTGCGGATTCCTCCACCCACGGTAAACGGAATAAATACCTTTTCTGCGACCTTTCGCACCATATCGACCACAGTCTCCCGCGCATCAGACGTTGCTGTGATGTCTAAAAATACTAATTCATCTGCTCCTGCTTTATCATACGCTGCCGCAATCTCAACCGGATCACCTGCATCCCGTAAGTTGACAAAATTAACACCTTTTACCACGCGTCCCTGATTTACATCCAGACACGGAATAATTCTTTTTGTAAACATTGACGTTCCTCCTACAATTTTGCAAAGTTAGAAAGTATCTGTAATCCTACTGTTCCACTTTTTTCCGGATGGAACTGACATGCAAAAATATTATCTTTTTCCACAGACGCATGAATATGTGTGCTGTACTCGATGGTTGCTTTGACAATTGCCTCTTCTCTGGCTTTTAAATAATAGGAATGGACAAAATAAACAAACGGACTGCCTTCCAGATTTTGAAACAGTCTTCCATTGTTCTGCAGATCCAGCGAATTCCATCCAATATTTGGAATTTTCAGTCCTTCCTGTTCCGGGATTCGAAGGATTTCTCCATCCAACAGATGTAACCCTTCCACTCCCTCAGACTCTTCACTTCCTTCAAACAAAAGCTGTAATCCCAGACAGATTCCCAAAAATGGTTTCTGTTCTGCCGCCACTTCATGAATGACCTTATCAAGTTCAAACTTCTTCAACTGACTCATGGCATCTCCGAAAGATCCAACACCCGGAAGGATCACTTTGTCTGCCTTTTTGATCTCATGAAAAGCTCTTGTGATCACGCACTCCTGCCCAAGAAACTGTAACGCCTTTTCTACGCTTTTTAAATTTCCTGCATCATAGTCAATGATCGCTATCATTCTGTCACCTCTGATAAGCCTGCCTTCTCTAATACTTTATAAATTTCTCTGGAATAAGTCTCTTTATTGGACAGTGCATACATGGTTCTTGCATCCTCTGCTGTCAATCCAAAATCCTGCTGTAATGCTGTCTCTGCTGCACTTTCAATCTTATCAAACTCGCCCATGCATCCATAAGTCTCTGCATCCTGCAGATACTTGTCATATCGCTGCACCGTGCGGATCAGAGAATCCAGAGCCATATCGTAAACCTCTGCATCCATCATGCTCTCGTAAGCTTCATACTCTGCTGAAACCATAGCTGTAATACGATATTTCTCATAGGTATCCGTGTCTTTTTCCTTTACTTTCTCCCCTGCCACAGCCTGAAAAGCATCCGAATATCTTCCTTCTGCAAATGCCTGGTCTGCATCTGCAAAACTGTTTGAATATCCAAGTAAATGTGTGCCTGCCAGAACAAGTACCAGAATGGATGCTGCCATCACAAAAACGAGGATCACCGGCACTTTTGGCAGCGGCGGTGTGTTATCCGGTTCTGCCGGTGGCTTTGGTTTCTTCTCTTTCTTTGGTTTTACTTTTTTCTCTTTCGGCTGCTTTGGTGCTTTTTCTTTCTTCTTTTTCTCTTTTTTCTTTTTTTCTTTTTTGCCCTTCTTATCATCGTCCGAAGAACCTTCTAACTCTTTTAAGATGTCCATATCATCCATAGACATCTCAGTAACTGCAGGTTCAGCCTGCATTCCGGAAATTTCTTCCTCATCTGGTTCATCATCACCGAACAGTAATTTAGACAGCTTTGCCAGAAATCCCTGTTTCTTCGGCTTCTTTTCTTCTTTTCCCCCGTCATCCGGCTGCACTTCTGCTTTTGCATTGTCTGCCTCCGGTATTTCGGAATCTTCGCCTGTTCCACTCAGAATTTTCATTAATTCATCATCTTCATCCGATACCGCTTTTTCGTTTTCTGTTTCCGGATCATCCAGTCCAAAATCATCAATTCCGATATCATCGATTGCCAGATCATCAATTCCATCTTCACTGGCACCCTCATCATTTTTTACTTCGGCAGTATCCTCTTTCTGCTCTGCTGTTTTCTCCACTGCTGATGTTTCCATCTCTGCTGTATCATTTGCGGCTTCCTGATTCACGCTCTCCATGATCTGGTCAATATCATCAAGCATCGGCTGTGTTGCTTTTGTCACACCCTGTGAACTTTCGTCCCTGTCTAATTCTTGCTCGAACTGTTTTAAAAATTCATCGGGATCATTATCTTTCCGGAGTTCCTGTTCAAACTGATCCATAAACAGATCATTGGAATCCGGAATATCAATTGTCTCTCTTGTACTCTTCTGTGGCATTTGTTCTTTACTCTCAATTTCTTCTGGATTTACAGGATCACTGTCATTTAAATCAGATCTGCCATCGACGGCATTTAATAACTGATCCAGGTAATTTTCTGATTCATTCATGGTAATATTCTCCTGCTATTGGTTTCTTTGTAACTATCATATATTTATTTTTCGATTATAGTAAATCAGGGATGTGAAAAAACTCACACCCCTTTTTCTGACTTAATCTACGCTCTTATCGATCAGATTGTCAATTGCCTCTACCAGCATACCGATCTCCGGCTTTGTCAACTGGGCATCTGCTCCTAACTGTTCTCCCTTTTTGCGCATCTCCTCATTCACAAGAGATGAAAAAATAATAAGTGGTATCTTCTTGATCTCATCATCTGATTTGCAGAGTTTTGTCAATCTGTGTCCATCCATGAGAGGCATCTCAATATCTGTGATGATACAGTGTACGTCCTGACGGACTGTTCCTTTCTTCTTGAACTCAGTCAGCTTATCCCACGCCTCCTGTCCGTTCATTGTCATGATCAGATTCGTGTATCCTGATTTTTTCAGACACTCTGAGATCATTTTTCCAAGCAGTGGGGAATCCTCTGCAATGAGGATTGGAGAATCGCTTCTGTCTCTGGCTGTTCTCTCCTCCACATCTGATACTTTCAGTCCGGTTTCCGGGCTGATGTCCGTAACTATCTTTTCAAAATCAAGGATCACCACTAATTTTCCTTCCAGCTTGATAACCCCTGTTGCAGCACTCTTATCTTCCGTGTTGATCGTAGAATCCGGTTTAATGATGTCCTCCCATGATACTCTGTGGATACCGATCACTTCATCTACATGGAATGCAATGTTTAATTTATTAAAGTTTGTGATAATGAATAAGCCCTTTTTCTCGGATGGTTCCATTCCCAGACACTTTTTCAGGTCAATAACCGTCATCATCGTATCACGCGGCATAAAAATTCCTTCCACACAAGGATGTGCATTTGGAACCGGTGTTACCTGCTGATAGGTAAGGATCTCTCTGATCTTTGCCACGTTGATTCCATAATAATTGTCACCTAACGTAAATTCCAGAACTTCTAATTCATTTGTACCTGACTCTAAAAGAATATTTGTATCCATTGTGTCTTCCTCCCACGTATATGTTCTCTTGTTTTTTAATTTGATTTAATATATGAACCTCAGTCCGCAGTGCACGCCAGAAAAATCAAAGATTTTCCTGGCTGTCGGGCATTCGCCCTATCACTCTCGATATATACAGACCTCACCATGCAAACATGTCCGATCTGTATATTCTCGATTGGCACTGCTCATTGCTTACGCACATTATATCATAACTCTTCCTGTTTTTACAATTTTATTTCATAAGTTGTGTCATCTCTTGTCACATGGAGCACAATATCAGAAACTTCTGTCACGGAATCCGGTATCTCAAATAAAAGAACCGCTGATTTTGTCTCTCCTGCCGGGATCTCATCATCATAAGTTGAAAAATCCGTTGTCATGATCGTTGTATAAGCAGAAACCTGCGCACTCTCTGCTCCATCAGCAGAATAATCCGCTGTAAACTTTACCTTTGAAGTGAGATTATCCAGAGTAATACCCTCTTCTGTAGGATTGGTCATATCGATTGTAAGTACCATAAACTGTTTTCCATTCGAGGCTCTTACATCAAGCACATCCGACTCTGTATAGTTTCCGGCAAGACTTACTCCTCCATAGGCAACTTCCAGTCCATCTGCTCCAAATACATCATCCAGCGTGCTTCCGGCTGGTGTCTCATCCATTATTTCTGTGCCATCCACACTCTCACTGCCCGTGACAGTCTCCTCGGTCTCTGTTTCTTCCACGCTCTGATCCACATAGACCAGACCATCCTTCTGATATGAATTATACTTGGAAACAACGTGTACTGCATAATTGACGATCTGACTTTCCTCTGCCTCTGTGAGATCATATGCTTTCGTTCCGCATCCTGTCAGCAAAAGCATACCTGTCAGACATAAGATTCCTTCTATCTTTTTTCTTCTCATACTGTATCATCCTCCGCCTGTCCGGAACCAATCCCTGTTTTTTCCGTGTCAAGTTCGAACCAGAATTCTACGCCATCTTCATGATTTAACACGCCACATTCCCTGTGAAATGACTCCATGATTGCCTTTACGATAGAAAGTCCTATTCCACTTCCACCATATTCCCTCGTTCTTGCCTTGTCCACTTTATAAAACTTGATCCAGACATTATCAAGATCTTCTTCCGGAATCTGTTTTCCGGTATTAAATACACTCACCCGGACAACACTGTCTTTTCTTGTGTACCAGATTCTGATCTTCTTATCAAATTCTGCATGGTGGATCGCATTGCTCAGATAATTTGTCACAACCTCTTCCACCTTGAATTCATCTCCCCATGCATCCATCGGTCCGCTCTCATCAAATGTGACCGAGATATCATTCTGCTCTAATAAAATAGAAGATGAATTAATAATTCCATGGATCAGTTCTGTCAGATTAAAGCGCTCCATAGGAACAACTTCATTTCCAAACTCTAACTGGTTTAAAGTCAGAAGTTTTTTGACCATCTGATTCATTTTATCCGCCTCGTCCATGATCACTTCACAGTAGAAATCACGGCTCTGTGCATCATCATTGATACACTCCTGCAATCCCTCTGCATAACCCTGGATCAACGCCAGCGGTGTCTTCAGCTCATGAGATACATTGGATAGAAACTCCTTGCGCATCTCATCGATTTCTGTTTTTTTCTCAATATCCTGTTTTAATTCGTTATTTGCACTCTTAAGTTCTGAGATTGTGCTTTCAAGCGCACATGACAACCGGTTAAAATGTTCACCGAGTTCATCTATCTCATTTTTTCTGTGTCCTTTGGAAACATACTTGGCATCAAAATCAAGTTCTGTCATTCTTTTTGATATGTCCGTGAGTTCTGAGATCGGTGTTGTTATCCTCTTAGACACAAACACTGTGACAATCGCACTGATCGCAATTGCCAGAACGCCCACGTAAACCAGAAACTGATTTGAAATTTTTGCACTCTCACGGATACTCTCCACTGCGGTACGCATCAGGATCAGATTTCCATTGGAAAGTGTTCCATAAAGAACCATGTACTCAGATGATAACCTTGTATCTGTCTGTTTCTGTATGACGTAATTGTCTGATCTCTGTAAGATCTCGGTCTGGTTTCTGTCATCACCAAACAAAATATTCATAAATTCCATCAGAATGACCTGATTGTCATTCACCGACGACCTCACGATCGCACGGTTGGAACTGATGATCATAACTGCAATATTACCATTGGCACACAGATTGTCAAAAGTGACATCAAACTCACTGGAATTCAGTTCACCTGTCTCACTGGCACCGTTGATCACATCATATCCGTCGATCAGCGAATCCTGCTTATTCAACATATAATATTTTTCCAAAAAGGAAGTATTGATAAACCAGCATAACATAATCGTCCCTGCTACAAGTCCGACTAATATCACTGCAAGTTCGCGGGTCAGTGACCCTTTTTTATCTCTTTTCATATTATGACAACCATCCTGTAATGTCAATCAGTTTTGCAAATAATCGGCAATGTCCTACTCCACTATAAACTTGTAGCCAACACCCCAGATTGTCTTGATATACTCCCCTTTTTCCCCGATTTTGGCACGGAGTTTTTTGACATGTGTGTCAATTGTCCTTGCATCTCCAAAGTAATCATAATTCCACACGTTGTTCAATATCTTTTCACGGGATAGTGCAATTCCCTGATTCTCCATAAAATAGTCCAGCAGTTCAAATTCTTTAATACTTAATTCGATCGGTCTGCCATCCACGGTCACAAGATGCGCCGTCTTATCCAGTTTAATACCGCCCGCCTCAACAAATTTTTCATCATTTCCGGCAGTCAGTCCGCTTCTGCGAAGCAGTGCATTTACCCTTGCCACAAGGATTTTCGGTGAAAATGGTTTGGAAATGTATTCGTCCACTCCAAGTTCAAATCCGGTCAGTTCATCGCTCTCATCGCTTTTTGCAGTCAGCATAATGATCGGAACTTTGGATGTTTCACGCACCTCACGGCAGACATCCCAACCGTTGATCTTTGGCATCATGATGTCTAAAATGATCAGTGCGATATTTTTTTCTTTATAAAATATATCCAGTGCCTCCTCACCGTCTCCGGCCTCCAGCACCTCATAGTCTTCCCTCACCAAAAAGTCGCGGACCAGTTTACGCATCCTGCTCTCATCATCTACTACAAGAATCTTTAATCTCTCCATATCGTCCTCCGGTTACGTCTGTTCTCTCTTTATTATATCTCGATTTTATGGCGAAACTGTGAAATCTGTCTGTTCTGTGTCCACCTGGATTCCAAGTTCCTGTTCTTTTTCGCTCACTGCCTTTTCCCGCTCCGTCAGTTCCTGCTCCCAGGATGCATAACGGTTTAAAAGTTTCGACTGATAGTCCACGATCGTCGGACTGTCGCTCGTCAGTGTCATGGCAAACATTGCCACAACGCACACCACAAGGATTGCATTCACGCACAGGGAAATCTTCAATTTCCCGGAGGACTCTGTCTCTAATGCCTTCCTGTCGATCTTTGCAAGCTTTTTTTCACGCTGTCTCGCCCTGACCGCCCGCACACGTTCCTTCTGTGCGATCTCACGCTTCTGCTTTTTTAAGCTTGCCTCAAGTCTCGGATGTGTGACCGGAATCGGCAGGATATCTTCATTTTTGATAAAAGGAATTGTCGTCAGGTATTCCTGCAGATCCTTTAAGTAACTGTATCCGACTGCCGTCTCAAACAGTTTCTGCTCGATCATTTTGTTATAAACCTGCAATACGACCTCCGGATCATTCATATCGGTCTTAGTCTTGATATATTTGATTCCCTCAATCTCTTTTTTTGCCTGTTCTGCTTCATCTTTATTTTCAAAAGAAAATCCACCAACGCTCACTCTCTGCGTATTTTCCGGCATTTGTTCTTCCTCCGTTCCATTTACACTTCCTAAGCACATGTTATTTTTATTATAAAAAATAACTTTACAGTTTGCAAGTTTTATCCGTGCAGATAAAGAATACTCTCCTCCGGAATGACGAGGTACTGCGGCATTTTTTCCTGATATTCTTTCTGCCAGCTTTCTTTTGGGATTTTCCACCAGACATCATGTTCGAAAACAACCACCAGTTCAAAAGGATCGTCGAGGATCTTTCCGTTTTGGCACTCCACCAGATTTTCACGCTGTCCGTTCTCCGGCAGTCTTAAATAATGTGCGCGGATGCCGATATGTGTCGTATTTTCCGGGATCATGCCCTTTACGCAGACCGTTGTATTCCAGTTTGGCAGAACCATCGTATGGTCGTCCACTCTCTCGATTTTTTCAATATTTTTGCAGCCTGTCAGCTTCGCTGCTGCCGGTGTGCCGGGATTTTTAAAAATCTCTTTTGTGACGCCAAATCCCGCCTGTCTGCCATCCTCCACGATCAGCATATGTTCACAGAAGCGGTAGATCTCATCACGGCTGTGCGTCACCATCAGAATGTCTTTGTCATAACCGGACAAAAGTTCCAACAGTTCCAACTGCAGTTTTTCTTTCAAAAATGCGTCCAGCGCAGAGAAAGGCTCATCCAGCATCAAAACCTCCGGGTCTGACGCAAGGATTCTCGCCAGCGCCACACGCTGCTGCTGCCCGCCGGATAATTTTCCCGGATAAGAGGATTTTAACTCTGTCACATGCAGCAGTTCCATATAATCTGCCGTCTGTTTTTTTATCTCCTCCGCAGACATTTTCTGACCGGGACGATACTGAAAACCAGCCGCAATGTTCTTCTCCACCGTCATGTTCGGAAACAGTGCATAATTCTGGAATAAATAGCCGACATGTCTGTCCTGCACGCGCAGATTGATCTTTTTGCCGGAATCAAACAATACCCTGCCATTCAAAACAATTTTCCCACGATCCGGTGTCTCAATGCCGGCAATGCATTTTAACGTCATGCTCTTGCCACAGCCGGACGCACCGAGGATTCCGGTGATTCCCTGTTTTCCTTCGGTATCAAAAGAAACAGACAGCACTTTGTCATTTAGTTTTTTTTCGATCTCCACCTGTAAACTCATCTTTTTTTCTCTCCACGCAGATTCATTCCTGCCACGATGAGCAGGGAAAAAGCAACAATGATCAACACGTATTTTCCTGCGGTATCCATATCCCCGGCCGCCACCTCAGAATAAATGGCGAGTGGCAGTGTCCTTGTTTTTCCTGCAATATTTCCGGCGATCATCGCAGTCGCTCCGAATTCGCCGAGCCCTCTTGTGAATGCGAGCACGCCGCCGGAGAGGATTCCCGGTCTTGCCTGTGGCAAAATAATTTTCCAGAAAATGGTGCGTTCACTCATGCCAAGCGTCCTGCCCGCATAGATCAGATTTGCATCGACCTGCTCGATCGCGCCTCTCGCCGAGCGATACATCAGTGGAAACGAGATCACGACAGCCGCCAGAACGGTTGCCTGCCAGCTGAACACGATTTTATAATGAAATACTTTTTCTAAAAAGATACCGGCCGGTCTTTTTGCTCCAAACAGATAAAGCAAGAAAAAGCCCGCTACGGTCGGAGGCAGTACGAGCGGCAGTGTCAGCAATCCATCCAGCCATGCTTTTGCTTTTGGGGAACGGACAGACACAACGCCCCGTGCTGCCCAAAGCCCCAGAAAAAATGTGATGATGATCGATACGACCGATGTTTTTAACGAGATCCATACCGGAGAAAGATCCATTTTTTATGCCTCCTGAACTACTATCCTGTCTTATTGCTGTGAATTGACAGTGAATCCTGCTACCTTGAATACGTCAAGCGCTTCATCGGACTGTAAAAACTCCATGAATGCATCTGCTGCGTCTTTGTTCTTTGTCTCTTTTAACTCTGCCACCGGATAAATGACTTTGGAAACACTTCCCTCCGGTGCTTCTGCCACAACCGAAACCTTGTCAGTCATGGAAGCTGCGTCTGTTGCGTAAACGATCCCGGCGTCTGCGCTTCCCTCCGCCACCCAGTTTAATACCTCTGTCACGTTAGTTCCAAGACTTAATTTACCTTCCAC
>UMJF01027094.1_pt1 | contig 9953 bp, 10 predicted proteins | sample 1966001 | NCBI WGS metagenome assembly UMJF01 (sample SAMEA4836145, study PRJEB28245) | human gut metagenome | biome: gut microbiome; material: fecal sample | place: Denmark | collected 2008 | reverse complement strand
CACAAGAAAAAAGGAACCTGCATGATACAGATTCCTTTTTGAAATACAGCTTAAACTGTACTAAATTCGTAATTAAACTCTTGACAGATACTCGCCTGTACGTGTATCGATCTTAAGAACATCACCTGTCTCAACAAACAGCGGTACCATAACAGTAGCTCCTGTCTCAACGATTGCAGGCTTTGTAGCTCCCTGAGCTGTGTCACCCTTGAATCCCGGTTCTGTCTCTGTGATTGCCAGTTCTACGAACAGCGGCGGCTCAACTGAGAATACGTTGCCCTTGTGGGAACAGATCTTAACGTTCTCATTCTCTTTTACAAATTTCAGAGCGTCTCCAACTACATCAGCGTTGAGAGCGATCTGATCATATGTCTCTACATCCATGAAGTTATACAGATCTCCATCCTGATACAGATACTGCATTTCCTTTCTCTCGATGTGTGCATTCTCGAACTTCTCTGTCGGACGGAATGTCTTCTCTACTACACCACCACTGATGATGTTTTTCAGTTTTGTTCTTACGAACGCTGCACCTTTACCAGGTTTAACGTGCTGGAATTCCAAAATCTGGAAAATATTTCCCTCAATCTCAATTGTTAAACCATTCTTAAAATCTCCTGCTGAAACCATGTATAATCCTCCTTAATTGCATTTCGTTCAGACAATGTAACTGTTCGTTACAGACTTTTTGCTTCTACCATTCTATACTAATTTGCGACTTTTTTCAATCTTTTTTTGCTCTTCTTATAGAAATGAAGCACAATCTTCTCCAAATACCGCTTTAAAACGATCTGAATCTCTTCTTTTGGATTGATCGGATGCACTAAAATGTTGTGTATTCCGACCCTCTTTGCGCCCCATACATCTGTAAAAAGCTGATCGCCGACAAACAGCGTGTTCGCCTGATCTGTTCCCATGATCTCCATCGCATGAAGATAATTCTTTCTTGCAGGCTTCAGCGCATTATAAATATAATGTGTCTGGATCTCCTGATTAAACATCTCTACGCGCTTTTTCTGATTGTTAGACAACAAACAACTTTCAAAGCCAATCTCTCTCAGTCTCTGAAACAGTCTCTTTGCACGTTCATCTGCCGGTGCACCGTGAGGAACTAATGTATTATCAATATCAAAGATTACCCCCCGGTATCCTTGCTCATATAGTTTTTCAAAAGGGATCTTATAAGTCGACCCCAAATATTCATCTGGAAAAAATTTTTCAAACATTATTTTCATCTAACTCCGTAAGCTTTGAAATCAATTCTTCTATGATCCCAAGAATTGATTTCATTATAACAATTCAGTGAAATGATGTCTACTGTTTTTCCAACGCATCCTGCACATTTCTCCTGAATTCTACCCATGCGTCCTCATCCTCTACAAAATATTTCGGACAGATTTTTCCGGTCACATCATAGTGACGGATCACCTGATCTGCTGTCAGATCATATTTTGCACAAAGCCATGCTGTAAGTTGTACAAGTGAGCAGTATGTTGCATCAGTAAACTTTCCATTCTCATCCGGATGACAACATTCAATCGAAATCGTATCCACATTGCGATCATTTGAAGCATATGCCATCTCCCAGGTCGGAATACACTGAATAATCTCTCCTTCCAATCCTATCACAAAATTACTGCTTGCCGAAGTCTCATGGCTATCTTTGAGACCATTAAAATAATCTCTGTTATCCTGCGCTGTACTCCCCGGATTCGCTGTGTAATGGACAACAATCCCATTCACATGGTCAATTGTTATCCCTGGTCTGGAATACGGATTTATATCTAACAACTGTATATCCATCTCCGGCTGCGTAGCATCCACATCAGCATATTGATTTTTCTTTTGTATACAGGATTTAAAAAGAAGAAAAAGTAATAAAATCAATAATGGGATCATTATAATCCGCAGCATTTTCCTGCCTCGCTTTTTCTTCCTTCGTGTATTCTTCGGCAATGTTTTCCGCCCTGCCAGCTGATTTCGTCTTGACGTACTCATTCGGTATTTCTCCTGATTTTTAATTCTCTCATTTCCATCGTTTAAAACAAACATCTTCTTATTTCAGCTATTATACCATATGTTTCTTAACCATTTATGAATTTTGTCTTAACTGTTTTATATTCGTATAAAAGAGAAATTCCCGGCAGATCCAGCTCTCACTGAACCTCCGGGAATTCCTCAAGGCGTTCCTATATATTATTTTATTATATCAGGGATGTGATTTTTCATCCCGTCAGGTAATGCGGAATATCCGCAGTACTTCCAAATTATCAGTCTGCATAAAATCTGCAAACTTCCCAATTACTCGTCTACACTGTAGTTCGGAGCTTCTTTTGTAATATGAATGTCATGTGGATGACTTTCTTTCAGAGATGCCGCAGAGATCTTCACAAATCTTCCGTTCTCTTTGAGTTCTTCGATTGTGTGTGTTCCACAATATCCCATTCCTGAACGAAGTCCACCCATGAGCTGGAATACCGTATCTTCTACAGATCCCTTGTAAGCTACACGTCCTTCTACTCCTTCCGGAACAAGTTTCTTTGCATTCTCCTGGAAATAACGGTCTTTACTTCCGTTCTCCATCGCTGCGATGGATCCCATTCCACGATATACTTTATATTTTCTTCCCTGGTACAGTTCGAATGTTCCTGGGCTTTCATCACATCCTGCAAAGATGCTTCCCATCATACATACATTCGCACCTGCTGCGATTGCCTTTGTCATATCTCCTGAGTACTTGATACCACCATCTGCAATGATCGGAATACCATACTCTTTAGCAACTTCGTAACAATCCATAACAGCTGAAACCTGAGGTACACCAATACCTGCAACGATACGTGTTGTACAGATAGATCCAGGTCCGATACCAACTTTAACTGCATCTACACCAGCTTCGATCAGTGCTCTTGCAGCCTCTCCTGTAGCCACATTTCCAGCGATCACCTGAAGATCCGGGAATGCATCCTTAACCATCTTCACTGTGCGGATAACATTCGCTGAATGAGCATGTGCAGAGTCCATAACAACAACATCTACATGAGATTTCACAAGTGCTTCTACACGCTCCAGACAGTTTGCTGTGATACCAACAGCTGCTCCACAGAGAAGTCTTCCCTGCTCATCCTTTGCTGACAATGGATACTTGATCTGTTTCTCAATATCTTTAATCGTGATAAGTCCTTTCAGATTACCTTCATCATCTACGATCGGAAGTTTCTCTTTTCTTGCTTTGGCAAGAATCTTTTTTGCATCCTCTAATGTAATTCCTTCTTTTGCTGTAACAAGTCCTTCTGAAGTCATGGATTCTTTGATCTTCTTAGAGAAATCTGTCTCGAACTTCAGGTCACGGTTTGTGATGATTCCGACAAGTTTACGTCCCTCTGTAATCGGCACACCTGAAATACGGTATTTTGCCATCAGGTCATTCGCATCTTCGAGTGTATGCTCCGGTGAAAGAAAGAAAGGATCTGTAATAACACCATTCTCAGAACGTTTCACCTTATCAACTTCCTCTGCCTGTGCTTCAATAGACATATTCTTATGGATGATTCCGATTCCACCCTGGCGAGCCATAGCGATTGCCATTCTATGTTCTGTAACAGTATCCATTCCTGCACTCATCATCGGAATATTCAATACGATTTTCTTTGTCAGATGTGTTGACAGATCTACCTGATTCGGAATTACTTCTGAATAAGCCGGTACAAGAAGAACATCATCAAATGTAATACCTTCCCCTATAATCTTACCCATTATACTTTACCTCTCTTTCTTAAGAACCCATGAAACTGCTTTGAAATGGCAGTTAATGTATCTAAAAATCTTTTGTAATTATATACTACAGAAATTCCCGAAGGATGTCAAGAGTATTTTCCCTGATGTGCTCATAATTTGTATTGATTTATTTTAACCTCTATTATTAAGTTTTACTTATAAGTGATCCTTTATTTATTATCTATGCGACAAACTGAGCATTTTTTAGAACAAACAAAAGGTTCTATCTGACATTACGAAAATGTGATAGAACCCTCTGTTCCTGCTGCTACAGATCTCTATGTAACAGCTCTTTTATTCTATTCTTATAGAAATTCTGCAAATCTTCCTGATGGATAGATTACATCATTCCCATTCCACCTGCTCCGCCTGCTGGCATAGCCGGTGTATCCTCTTTAATTGTAGATACAACAGACTCTGTTGTAAGAAGTGTAGAAGCAACACTTGTTGCGTTCTGAAGAGCACTTCTTGTAACCTTCGCCGGATCAAGGATTCCCTTCTCAACCATATCTACATATGTCTCATTGTAAGCATCAAATCCTGTTCCTACTTCAGACTCTCTTACTTTGTTTACAATAACTGCTCCCTCAAGTCCTGCATTCTTTGCGATCTGAGCCAGCGGAGCTTCCAGTGCTTTCAGGATAATCTTGGCACCTGTCTTCTCATCTCCCTCAAGAGTCTCTGCGAATTCTTTTACCTTCTTAGAAACATGGATGTATGCGGATCCACCACCACCGATGATTCCTTCTTCAACTGCTGCTTTTGTAGCATTCAGAGCATCTTCCATACGAAGTTTAGCTTCTTTCATCTCTGTCTCTGTAGCTGCACCTACACGGATAACAGCAACTCCGCCTGCAAGTTTTGCAAGTCTCTCCTGAAGTTTCTCTCTGTCGAAATCAGATGTTGTCTCTTCGATTGCTTTCTTGATCTGTCCAACACGATCTGCGATTGCGTTCTTGTCTCCACATCCGTCAACGATAACTGTATTCTCTTTCTGAACCTTAACAGATTTTGCACGTCCAAGCTGATCCATTGTAGTTTCTTTAAGGTCGAATCCGAGTTCTTCAGAAATCACCTGTCCACCTGTCAGAATTGCGATATCCTGAAGCATCTCTTTTCTTCTGTCACCATATCCAGGTGCTTTTACTGCTACAACGTTGAATGTTCCACGCAGTTTATTCACGATCAGAGTTGTGAGTGCCTCACCCTCGATATCTTCAGCGATAATAAGAAGTCTTGCTCCAGACTGAACGATCTGCTCAAGAACCGGAAGAATCTCCTGGATATTGGAAATCTTCTTATCTGTGATCAGAATATATGGATCATCCAGAACTGCTTCCATCTTCTCCATATCTGTTGCCATATATGCGGAAATGTATCCACGGTCAAACTGCATACCTTCTACAAGGTCAAGCTCTGTCTGCATTGTCTTAGACTCTTCGATTGTGATAACTCCGTCGTTGGATACTTTTTCCATTGCATCTGCAACCATCTGTCCGACTTCATCATCTCCTGAAGAAACTGCAGCAACTCTTGCGATCTGCTCTTTTCCGTTGACTTTGCTGCTCATCTCACGGATTGCTTCTACTGCTTTATCTGTAGCTTTCTTCATTCCTTTTCTCAGAACGATCGGGTTTGCTCCTGCCTCAAGGTTCTTCATTCCTTCGTGAACCATTGCCTGTGCAAGAACTGTAGCTGTTGTTGTACCATCTCCGGCAACATCATTTGTCTTAGCTGCAACTTCTCTGATCAGCTGTGCACCCATGTTCTCAAATCCATCTTCCAGTTCAATCTCTTTCGCGATTGTTACACCATCATTTGTAATAAGCGGAGCACCGAATGATTTATCAAGTACTACGTTTCTTCCTTTTGGTCCTAATGTTACTTTAACTGTATCAGCTAACTGATTCACACCTCTTTCAAGTGCTGCTCTTGCTTCTGATCCGTATTTGATTTCCTTTGCCATTTTAACTGCATCTCCTTTATATTTGTCTGGGTATTACTCTACAATTGCAAGAATATCATTCTGCTTTACAATGATGTATTTCTCTCCTTCAAGCTCTACATCTGTTCCGGCATATTTGGAATAAATTACTTTATCTCCAACCTTAACCTGCATTACAACTTCTTTTCCATCCACAACTCCGCCAGGTCCGACTGCGATTACTTCTGCTTCCTGTGGTTTCTCTTTTGCCTGTCCCGGTAATACGATTCCGGACTTTGTTGTCTCTTCTGCTTCTAACTGTTTTAAAACGATCTTGTCACCTAATGGTACTAATTTCATTGTAATTCCTCCTTACTTTATTAGCACTCATTTCTCTCGAGTGCTAACCCATGAATATAAAATAGCACTCCCCATTTCATTTGTCAACACAGTTTACATATTTTTTATAAAAGAAAAGCCATGGGGCTTTCTCTGCCTCACAGCTTTTCTTTCGTCTCTAAAACTTCTCTATGATCTTCTTTCGTTCATCTCATAGAATCCGTTCTCAATTTTAAACTTCAGTAGATTCCTGTCTTCCGACTGGTATCTCTCTTTCACAACACCGGAGCAGCACAACAGCTCTGTCCCCGTTGAAATATAACATCTGTATTTTGCATCCAGCAGAATCGTTGTCAGAGGATCTTCCATCACTTCAAGATAAATGTAATCTTCTTCTGTATCATAATGATCCACCTTACAGACTCTTGTTGTATCATCAAAAATAGCATCTGCTGAAATCACTTTTTCCATCTGCAAATCAACCGGATTTCCCTCGTACATCTTGTCTTCTCCTTCTGCTTACATCCGCTCTTTCTCAATCCTCTCGAGCTCTGTAAATACATAATCATTCAGAACTTTAATATAAGTTCCTTTCATTCCTGAAGAACGTGATTCAATTACTCCTGCACTTTCAAACTTGCGAAGTGCATTCACGATAACCGATCTTGTAATTCCCACACGATCCGCTATCTTGCTGGCAACCAGAATTCCCTCTGTACCATCAAGTTCTTTAAAGATATGAATGATTGCTTCCAGCTCTGAGAAAGAAAGTGTGCTGATTGCTGCCTGAACGACATGTTCTTTTCTTGTCTCTTCCGCACTTTCTTCATTCACTGAACGAAGCATCTCAAGTCCTACTACGGCAGTACCATATTCACTGAGAATAATATCATCAATGGAATACGTTGCATCCTGTTTGTAGATAAACAAGGTTCCGAGACGCTCCCCGGCAATATCGATCGGTGTGATGATTGCCTGACATCCTTCCACAGCATCTGAAGAAAAACCAAGTGTCTCCAGATTAACATTCTCTTTTGTAGACAGAACACTCAGCAATCTTTCATTAAGCATATTATCAATATGAGATCCTACGGATTCTGTAATCAGTTCACTGATTTCTCTCACCTTATTGCTTTTGCTGACTCCAAGAATCTTTCCCTTCTTGCTGACTACCAGCACGTTTGAGTCCAAAATCTCTGTCAGTACCGCACAGATATCATTAAACACAACTTTGCTGGAGTTATTATTATGCAGCAACTTATTAATCTTTCTGGTCTTATCCAATAATTGTACGCTCATTGTCTCCTCCACATGATTTGCTCTTATTCACTACTTCTAGCAAACAGTAACTATTATTTCCCAAGTTGTATACACAAATCAAATTTCAAATTCCTTACTAGCTTATATTATCATACAATTCAGAAAATAGCAACGTTGTGTTTTTCTGTTTTTTGAAATATTTAATCTTCTTTCTTAATTGTTTCCACATATCCGCACTTTTCATCAGCACAAACTAATTTATTGCCTTTTTCTACCATGTATCCACCACATTCCGGACATTTCTTACTGGATGGCTTCTGCCAGGACATAAATTCGCATTCCGGATTATCCTCACATCCATAATACTTTCTTCCCTTTTTCGTTTTGCGGATAACAACTTCTTTTCCACACACAGGACACGGAACCCCAATCTTTTCCAGATATGGTTTTGTGTTTCTGCATTCCGGGAATCCCGGGCATGCAAGGAATTTACCATGCGGACCGTATTTGATCACCATGTTACGACCGCACTCTTCACAGATCACATCTGTTACTTCATCTTCAATCTTAACTTCCTCAAGCTCTTTCTCTGCAATTTTAACAGCTTCCTCAAGATCCGGATAGAAATTACGGATTACTTCCTTCCACGGAACCTTTCCTTCTTCAACCATATCAAGAAGACCTTCCATATTCGCTGTAAAATGAACATCTACAATACTTGGGAAGGACTGTTTCATAATATTATTAACAACTTCACCAATCTCTGTCAGATAAAGATTCTTGCCTTCTTTTGTAATATATCTTCTTCCAAGGATCAGAGAAATGGTTGGGGCATAGGTACTTGGACGTCCGATCCCAAGCTCTTCCATTGTCTTTACAAGACTCGCCTCTGTATAATGTGCCGGCGGCTGCGTAAAATGTTGCTTTGGATCAAATTCTTCTTTTGTAAGAACAGAATCCATGCTAAGATGTCCGACCAGTACATTGCTCTCTTCCTTCTCTTCCTCTGCCTCTACATACACAGAGCGGAATCCATCAAATGCAACCCTTGCTGTTGATACAGTAAAGCAGTACTCGCCGGCTCCGATCTTGACTGCTGTTGTCTCATACTTCGCCGGCTGCATGCGGCTTGCTGTGAAGCGTTTCCAGATCAGCTGATACAGACGGAACTGATCTCTGCTTAATGAATCCTTGATTGCTGCCGGTGTGCGTGTAATATCTGTCGGGCGGATTGCCTCATGCGCATCCTGAATCTTCTTATCTGCAGACTTTGTTTTTGTTCCTTCTGCTACATATGCTTCCCCGTAAGTCTCAGCAATATAGCTTCTTGCTGCTGCATCAGCTTCCTCTGAAATACGTGTAGAATCTGTACGAAGATAAGTAATCACACCGACTGTTCCATTCCCTTTAATGTCCACACCTTCATACAGCTGCTGTGCAATACGCATTGTCTTCTGTGTACCAAAGTTCAATGCCTTGGCAGCTTCCTGCTGCAGCGTACTTGTCGTAAATGGGAGTGGTGCTTTACGCGTCCTCTCACTGTTCTTGATATCTGTAACCCGGAACTCTTCGTTCTCTAATTTCTTTAAGATCTCGTCCATCTCTTCTTTTGAATGGATCGTCATCTTTTTCTTCTCTGTTCCGTAGAACTTCGCTGTCAGAGGACGTTTCTCACCTTTTACTTTCAGTTGTGCATCCAGTGACCAGTACTCTTCCGGAATAAATGCATCAATCTCTGCTTCCCTGTCTGCAACAATACGAAGTGCGACTGACTGTACACGTCCGGCACTCAACCCACGCTTTACCTTTGCCCAAAGCAATGGACTGATCTTATATCCAACCATACGGTCAAGCTCTCTTCTTGCCTGCTGTGCATCCACAAGATCCATGTCAATATCGCGTGGTGCTTTCAAAGATGCTTTCACAGCATTCTTTGTAATCTCATTAAATGTAATACGGCGCATTTTCTTCTCGTCCAGCTTCAAGGCAGCTGCAAGATGCCAGGAAATAGCCTCTCCTTCACGGTCAGGGTCGGTTGCAAGATAAACTTTGTCTGATTTCTTCGCCTCTTTTCTGAGCGTTGCAAGAATCTCTCCTTTTCCACGAATGGTAATATATTTTGGTTCGTAATCATTCTCCACGTCAATTCCTAGCTGACTTTTCGGCAGATCCCTGACGTGTCCCTGTGACGCTGCAACTGTATAATTGCTTCCTAGAAACTTTTTAATCGTCTTCACCTTTGCAGGAGACTCCACGATTACAAGATAATGTGCCATAAAAACTATACTCCTATTTTATTCTGATATAATAATTCTTTGTTATTTCACGAATGTATCCCTGCAGTTCCAGTGTAACAAGAATGCTCATCAATTTTCTGATCTCCACCCGAGATTCCTGCGCAATCTGATCCACATTCTTGGGATACAAACCGACACAACTATACACCAAATCATCTGTACTTTCAAGCACTTTTTTATTTTTCTCGTTTTTTATCTCCGTGTTTCTGCACAAAACATTTGTTTCAATCCCCCATTCTTCCAGCAGATTTTCAGGATTCAGAAGGATTCCGGCACCCTGTTGGATCAGGTGATTACACCCTGCACTCAAAGGACTGTCCAGCGGTCCCGGAAGGGCATAAACATCCTTTCCCTGC
>UMJF01015184.1_pt1 | contig 9998 bp, 6 predicted proteins | sample 1966001 | NCBI WGS metagenome assembly UMJF01 (sample SAMEA4836145, study PRJEB28245) | human gut metagenome | biome: gut microbiome; material: fecal sample | place: Denmark | collected 2008 | reverse complement strand
ACATATCCGCATAAAGACTCGGTTCCTCACCTAAAGTATAAAAGCTTAATACCAGGTCATAATCTGTACATTCCGGATCCTTGGTTTTATTCTTGAATGTTGATTCGTCTGTCGGAACAAGATTTACCGTGATTCCCACATTTGCAAGTGCAGACTGTACATACAGGGCCTCACTCTCCATAGTCTTGTCTGTGGAGATATACATCAGATTCAGAGAAAGAGATGTCTTTCCTGCTTCGGAAAGAAGCTGCTGTGCCTTGGCCGGATCATTGTCATAGGTATTGTCCGGTTTTGCATAATAAAGAGTATCCGGTGTAAACAGGGAATCCGCCGGTTCTGCATAATCTTCGGAAATGAATGCAAACTGACAGAATTCCTCTTTATTCAGTGCGTATGCAATAGCCTGACGTACCTTTACATCCTGAAGATCTTCATTCAGCTCATTCATGAACATGGCATTAACACGTCCGGAATTGTAGGTATTGATATTTACGTTGTCGTATGCACTGACTGTATCGTAATCATCCGCGCTGATCAGACGTGCATCCAGATCACCGCTTGCAAGTGCCGCATTGGCGGAACTGGAATCTTTAACGATCTTGAAAGTGATGGAATCCAGATTTACATCTTCATAATAATCATCGAATTTTGTTACTTTAAGGTACTCACCGGATTTGTACTCCTCGAACTTAAACGGTCCGTTTCCTACCGGCTCATTGTTCAGATCGCTCTCTCCGATATTCTCCACACCTTCATAAATGTGTTTCGGAATACAGTAAACCTGGCTTAAACCGCCAAGAAATCCTGCGGAAGAAGATCCAAGGGAAAGTTTTACAGTAAGATCATCAATTTTCTCTGCCTCTACCGCCTTATCATTCACATATCCGTAAGAAGAATATGGCACATTCTGTTTCTCGTCTACCAGAACCTGCATGGTAAATACCACATCATCAGCGGTAAGAGGCTCACCGTCATGCCATTTCAGTCCGTCTTTCAGCTTCAGAGTAAACTCGCTGGCATCATCGTTAGCTGTCACACTCTCACAAAGTCCGTTTCCGTAATACATTTCTCCATTCACGATCTCAAAAAACGGGCTGTAAAGTGCCTGCATCATATCAAAACTTGTCTGATCCACAACATACAGCGGATTGATATTCTGAGGATCTGTGGTTTCTGCAATTGTAATATTACCGCCGGCAGCCTTGGCTCCTTCGGTGTTCTCTGCCGCAAATACTGCTGTTCCTGCCATAACAGTCGTTCCTGCTACTGCAGCTGCCAGAAGCGCTGCCAGTACTTTTTTTCTCATCTCTTTGTTCCTCCTCTGGCTCAGCGGGTATTCCCGTTTTCCCACTGAGTTACTATGATATATGTACGATGGTACTATATCCTCATATTTTTGTCAAGCTTATCCTGAAATTCTATCCGGAATTTCCCTTTCGCACATAAAACCTTATCTTTTATTCTACCTACAGGCAAGACAGGCGTCAAGAAATATTTGTCATGGTTTTGATCCAGTGCCCGTAATTGCATTTCAGAAATGCGGGTACACACTTAAAGATCTGATCTGCATTGAGACAGCACACAACGATGGCCGGTGATGCTTTGACCACAAATGCCATGAACATGGATAACGGGATCACAATCGCCCAGGTACTGATCAGATCCACCTTCATGGAATAGGCAATACTGCCACTTCCCCGAATAATGCCTCCATTGGTAGGCATCTGATAAGACATTCCCACCATCACCACGCTTAAAATAATAAGAAATGTATTCGCCATTTCTCTGGTTTCCGGAGAAAGCTGGTAAAGGCTTAAGACCGGAATACGGATAAAGAAAAGCAGCACGCCGCAGATAATTCCCATGAATACAAAAAGTTTCTGAAGTTTCTTGGAATAGAGTTTTGCAAGCTTCAGATCTCCGGAACCTATCGTTTTTCCCATGGTGACCGATGCTGCAGTTAATTATCAGAGTCATGACAGAAAGCCCGAAAGCGATCCCCGCGATTTCCACACAGCGCAGCGTAGCCAACAAAATCTGTGTCACTGCAAAAAAAAAGTAGGTAAAACGGATGATCGCAAGATAGGAAAGACCGGCTTCAATAATTGTCTGGTCTGTTGTAAAAAGCCCCAGCAGCTGACGTGGAAAAAAGCTTGCCAGAAAAAACAGGATGAGAGCAATAAAAATGCCTGTGCGCATGGCCCAGGCACTGATCTTTCTCACCGGTTCTGTCTCTTTCTTTCCCCAGTACTGACTTCCGAATATGACAAGTCCGTCTCCCAGCGCCATGAGCAGCTGCTGAAAGACGAACTGTACCTGATTTACAGTGGTTACTCCGGATAATGCAGTCTCGCTGAATGCACCAAGCATAATGTTGTCAGCAAGGTTGACACTTAAAGTTACTACATTCTGCAAAACCAGCATGGAGCATAATTTCAGAAAATTACGGTAAAAATTCTTCATCAGTCTTTTACAATGGCAATAATATCATCGGCATTGATGACCAGATATTTCTCACCTTCGTATTTGATCTCAGTTCCTGTGTATTTTCCGTAGATTACACGGTCGCCGGGTTTTACCTGTATCGGAACTTCTTTCCCGTCTACGATCTTACCGGAACCAACAGCAATAACTTCTGCCTGCTGTGTCTTCTCTTTGGAGCTGTCCGGAAGAACAATACCGGATGCTGTCTTATCCTCTGTCTCAAAATATTTCACGATTACTCTGTCTGCAACTGGTTTTAATGCCATGTTTATTTCCTTCTTTCTGTATTTATTAGCACTCTTTTAATACGAGTGCTACTCTTTTCTTATCATACTACAAATCCGGAAATTGTCAAGATATTTACCGCAATCCACACAGTTTCATCAGGATCCTATCGTTTTTATTCTTTGTCGCTGATTTCTATAGGTTCTGTCTCATAAATAAATTTCACACTGCCCTCCATATCGTCTGAACGCTGTGTAAAACTGTCATAGGAAACATCTTCCGCCTTCAGAGCTTTAAAACGGTCAATAACATTCTTCAGATCTTTGTTCACACCGTCATCCAGTTTTTTCACACCTTCTTTATAGAACTTTGTCTGTCCGTCACTTAAAGTCTTTGCACCTTCACTCAGCTTGCTGATTCCTTCCTGCACCTGACCGCTTGCATCTTTCAGCTTATCCGCGCCGTCAGACAAAGTTCCCACTCCAGATGACAGTGTCTGCATTCCGCTCTTCAAAGCCTGAGTTCCGGACGCAAGACTTCCGGCACCAGATGCAAGCTGGCTGGCACCATCGTTCAGTTGTTTTCCTGACGAAACAAGCTGATCCGCTCCCGATGTCAGAGTACTGCTGTTTGAAGAAAGTGCCAGAACGCCGCTCTGAAGCTGTGCAAGGGCTTCTTCAATCTGTTTACTTCCTGCTGTCAGTGTTTTTCCTGTCTTTTCCAGAGAGGAAGCTCCATTTATCAGCGAATCTGCGGTTTTATTTTTTTTGCCCTGCAAATCGGTAATTCCTGAATTCACAGCATTTCCCAGTGTATCCAGCGTATCTGCGTTCTTTTCGAACTGCTCTCCTGCTGCCGAAAGATTACTCTGATAGCCAGACTGAATTTTCTTATTTTTCTGAGACAGTGTATCTGCCGTATCTTTTAATGTACTGATCTCTGTCTGAATTCCCGGAAGCTGCTTTCCAAGATCCGAAAGGGCATTATCCATAGTTTTTACCGTATCAGAAAGCTGTTTTCCAAGATCATCCAGTGAACTTCCGGTATTTTTAAGCTTCTGGCCATCTCCTGCCAGATCCTGTACCTCCTGTTCAAGTTTATTGACCGCATCATGAAGCTCTGTGATCGCCCCTCCTGTTGAATCCACGGTATCTGCCAGTGCATTCAGACTCTGAACAGCACCCTGCGTTTTCTGTGCGGCAGTACTTGTGGAAGATGCAGTACTTTTCAATGTATCTGCTGCATTTTTTAATGGTGAAGTATCTGACGGCTGTCCTTTCAGAGAGGAAGTATCAATTCCGTCCGCACTGCTTCTGGCGGCCTGGACTGCTTCAAGTGCAGCCTGCACCGCCGCCCTGGTTCCCTCATCCATGGTACTGTAATCAATCCCGGAAAGCGAAGACTCCGTCATAGGAAAAAGTCACTGGAAGATCTTTCTCTGTTTTTCCTTCATAATGAATATCTCTTCCATCTGTTTCCCAGGTAAGCGTTTTTCCATCCTGGGTAAAACCTTCATCACCTTTTGTATTTTTGATATCACTTAAATCTGAAATATCCGTGATTGTCGAATCAGATAATGTCTTTGCGTTTTTAAGCCATTCTGACACGGTAATCTCTTTTATTGTCCCGTCTGCCTCTGTATTAACATAAACAGTTTCTTCCTTGCGGATACTGTTATCTGCATCTGTCTGCTCCGTGGCACCTGTGATCGTACCTGCTCCCAGTAATACAGACATACCCGCGGCCAATACTGCAGCTGATCTTCGTTTTCTGTTTTTCATACCGAATAACTCCCTCTGCCATGATATTAGTTAATTATCTATAACTTTGTTATACAATAGCGAGTTAGTTTCGTCAATCTTTTTTGCCAATTTTTACTTTTTCTGTAGAAATTCAGATATAAAACAGCCTTCCACAGATAGCTGTGAAAGGCCGCTCTCTCATTCTTATTTATGATATGGCTCTCCGTTGATGATCCGGTAACTGCGGTAGATCTGTTCCAGAAGGATCACACGCATCAGCTGATGTGGAAAAGTCATCTTCGAAAAACTCAGCGCATAATCTGATCTCGCAAGAACTTCTTTTCCAAGGCCGATGGAACCTCCGATCACAAACTGGATATGGCTGACTCCACGGATGCCGAGGGTATTGATCTTTTTTGCAAACTTCTCCGAAGTAAGCTGTTCCCCGGTAATCTCCAATGTGATCACAAAAGCATCATCACGAATATATTTCAGAAGGCGTTCTCCTTCTTTTTTACGGATAGCCTCCTCCACTGTTTCACTTGCATTATCCGGTGTCTTCTCATCGGATACTTCTATGATCTCCAACTTACAGTAACGGCCAAGGCGCTTGGAATACTCTGCGATCGCATCTCTTAAATATTTCTCTTTTATCTTTCCTACTGTCAGGATACTGATCTTCATCCGCCGTTCTCCTCCAGATAATTTTCAAATTCTTCTGCTGACATAAGAACCTTTCTGGGTTTCGTTCCTTCTTCCGGTCCCACGACACCGGCATCGCAAAGCTGATCCATGATTCTTGCCGCACGATTAAAGCCGATCTTAAACATACGCTGGAGCATACCGATAGAAGCTTTTTCTTTCTCAATAATAAACTTGCCTGCTTCTGTAAAATACACATCCCGGTCGCCGCCGCCTGCTCCTCCGGGAGCACTGGCTGTGTTCACCTGTTTTTCAATTGCAGTATCATAAACTGCACCCTGATTTTTGTCAGAGACATATTCCACAACAGCGCTGACTTCTTCGTCGGAAACAAAAGCGCCCTGCAGTCTGGCCGGCTTCTGATATCCCTGAGGATAAAACAGCATATCGCCCTTTCCAAGAAGTTTTTCTGCACCATTCATATCCAGAATGGTTCTGGAATCCACACCGGAAGATACCGAAAATGCGATCCTTGACGGCATATTAGCCTTGATAAGTCCTGTAATAACATTAACAGACGGTCTCTGAGTCGCAATGATCAGATGGATTCCCGCCGCACGTGCAAGCTGAGCCAGACGGCAGATCGCATCCTCAACCTCTCCGGGTGCAACCATCATAAGATCTGCAAGCTCGTCCACGATGATCACGATCTGTGGCATTTTTTCCGGAGCTTTCTCGCCTTCCGGCACTCGCATATTGGCAACTTTCTTGTTATATTCACCCAGATTACGTACTCCATATTCCGCAAAAGCATTGTAACGGCTGGTCATTTCGGAAACGGCCCAGTTCAATGCGCCTGCAGCTTTCTTCGGATCTGTGACAACCGGAATGAACAGATGTGGGATTCCATTGTATACACTCAGCTCTACCACCTTCGGATCGATCATGATCAAACGCACTTCATCCGGCGTTGCCTTGTAAAGAATGCTGATGATCAGGGTATTGATACATACCGATTTACCGGAACCCGTAGCTCCCGCGATCAGAAGATGCGGCATCTTGGCAATATCCGCTACAACCGGTTTACCGGCAATATCCTTACCTGCTGCAAAGGAAAGTTTGGATTTTGCATTTTTGAATTCGTCGGACTGCAGAAGATCCCGAAGCATAACCGGACTGTTTTCTTTATTTGGGACTTCGATTCCCACAGCCGCTTTTCCCGGAATCGGCGCTTCAATACGGATATCCGGCGTTGCCAGGTTCAGTTTAATATCATCGGAAAGTCCGACGATCTTGCTGACTTTCACACCCATTTCCGGCTGAAGTTCATAGCGGGTTACCGTAGGTCCGCAGCTGACATTGGTAATTGTTACATTTACTCCGAAATTATGAAGTGTCTCCTGAAGTTTCTGGGCTGTTTTTCTTAAATGCGCATCAGAATCCCCCTGGGCTTTTCCATCTCCACGTTTCAGCAGTTTCAGAGGCGGATACTGATATGGTTTTTTCTCCGGTATTTCCGTGCTGCTGATCTCATGCTGGATATTTTTAATTCCATGCTCAATCTCCGCCTGGGAAGATTTCGGATTTCTGGTGGACGAATGAGAAATCCTCTCTGTTTCTTCCGGCTGCGCTGCTGTCTCATCGTCGATATCCGGAACGGATGTCTTTTCTGTTTTTGCTGACGATTTTCCGGTCCTGGATTTCTGCTTCTGGGATGATATCTGACTCATCTGAGGAATATCCGCATCCTCGTATCCATCATAGTCATCCTCTTGCGCTTCCTGAATATCCCGTTCAAAATCCGGCTCTTCTGTTTCTTCCCGTGGTGTCTGCGGCTGCGAACGATGGATCTGAAATTCCAGAGGTTTCTGCTTGGGAGGTTTTATTTCTCCTTCTTCCGCCTCCTCCGTCAGATCTGTATCTTCAGTTGGAAGTGCAGCTTTTTCTTCATCAAGAAAAGAAGGAAGATTGAACTCACCTTTACGGTTGGCTCTTACTGCCTCCTGTCTCTCTTTCTCAGCTTTTTTGGATTTTGTTTTACGCTTTCCGGATTTTTTTGCCGGATTTTCTTCCGAAAGAGCCAGTTCCTCCTCTTCCAGTTCTTCCTCCAGCTGTCGGATCTTCTCTGCCCTTTTCTCCGCCCGGATCTTTCTGCGGAGTTCTTTCTGTTTCTCTCTGTCCGGCTGTGCCTCCAGATATGCCTCACGTCCCTCTCTTGCAGCATCCGCGAACAGATCCAGAATTTTATTCATAAATCCAAAAAAGGATCTCTGCGTAATGATGATCATAGACACCAGCAATACCAGAACAATGATCACTACACCCCCAACTGTGCCAAATGCAGATGCTGTTGAAATGCAGACAGCACCTCCCAGCACTCCGCCACCAGTGTGGTATTCTGAACTGAGCGCATAATAATCCGCAAAGGTCGTACTCGGTGTATATCTTTCTGTAAGCAGCTGTAAAAGTCCGCACAGAAAAATAAAAAATACAATTCCTGCAAAAATCTTTTTATATGCAAGACGATTCTTATTATTAACGATCAGAAAAGTAACGCCTCCAAACAGAACGATGGGGAAAAGGTACGCACACAACCCCATAATCCCAAAGCAGATACTGCTGATCGCATTTCCCACAATACCGCCCATACCAAACGCACTGATCATCAGGATCAGGCAGGCCGCAAACATAACAAGAATTAAAATTTCCGTCTGAAACCGATTACCGGTATCCTGCTGTCTGGACGCAGTTTTACTTTTTCTTTTTTTAGTTGTTTTTGAAGCTGCCATTGTCAGACTCCTCCCGGTTGATTAAAATCAAATATAATTGGCTGCCAGAATAAGGATCCCGGCTGCAAAGGAATAAAACGCAAAATAACGCAGTCTGACCTGATTCGAAAGCTTAAGCATAAAACGGATCACCAGATAACCGGTAACCCCAGCCACGATCATTCCAAGAATATATGTAAAACCCTTTCCAACTGTCATGCTGACAGCAGTAAATTCTCCCGCTTCTACCAAAAAAGCTCCGATCACTGCAGGTATGCTCATCAGCAGAGAATACTTCACCGCAAATTTCCGGCTGAGGCCGCAAAAAAGACCTGCACTGATCGTAAGACCAAATCTGGAAAGACCTGGAAGCACAGAAATTCCCTGGCATATTCCCATCCACATGGCATCTCCGAAATTCGCTTCCCGCGTGCCCTTATTACCGTTTATATTGCTGTAATCCACAACCAGCAGGATCACGCCGGTAAGAAGGATCCCGATCCCGGAAAACATATGAGAAGATGCACTGCGTACTACCAGACGTTTACACTGATATCCGATCAGAATGGTGGGGATCGTTGATACAAAGATCAGCGCGGTAAGTTTCCGATACGTTCCGCTCACAATCTTTGCATAGGTTAAATTCTTTCCTGTTCTCCTGTTATAAAGAAAAATATTGGCATTTCCGATCAGATCCAGAAACATTCCGATCAGTTCTATTCCGATCTTCTTAATATCTTTCCGGAAAACAAAGATCAGCGCTATCATGGTGCCCAGATGTAACATCACTTCAAAAAGTACGCCGGAACCCCGGCTTCCACCAAGAAGATCCTGTACTGCGCAGAGATGCCCAAAACTGCTTACAGGCAGAAATTCGGTGATTCCCTGGATAATTCCTAATATAATCGCATGTATCACTGACATAATGATATTTCCTTTTCTAAAAGTTTTTCCAACATATTATAGCATAACTGAGTAAAACTTACAATCCACACTTGGCAAAACTTTCAAACATGTGTTCTTTTTTGTGTTGAGGCAAAAAAATCCCCCGACCGCAACAAAAAGCAACAGTCGGAGGACCTATTCATCTGCTTATGAACAGAATTTTTACTTATTTATTTTTCAGATATTCATCGATACCTCTTGCACCAGCTTTACCTGCACCCATAGCAAGGATTACAGTAGCTGCACCTGTAACAGCATCTCCGCCGGCATATACACCGTCTTTGGATGTCTTACCGGTCTCTTCTTCGGCAACGATACATCTTCTCTTGTTGATGTCAAGGCCTTTGGTTGTGGAAGAGATCAGAGGGTTCGGTGAAGTACCAAGGGACATGATAACGGTATCTACATCCATGTCATACTCGGAACCAGGAATCTCTACCGGGCGTCTTCTTCCGGAAGCATCCGGCTCGCCAAGCTCCATCTTGACAACCTTCATACCATTTACATGGCCGTTCTCATCTACAAGGATCTCCTTCGGATTGGTAAGAAGATCAAAGATGATACCCTCTTCCTTAGCGTGATGAACTTCCTCTGCTCGTGCAGGAAGCTCTGCCTCACTTCTTCTATATACGATATGTACCTCAGCGCCAAGTCTCAGAGCTGTTCTTGCAGCATCCATGGCAACGTTACCACCACCGACAACTGCAACTTTCTTGCCTGCCGCGATCGGTGTATCGTAAGAATCATCGAATGCTTTCATGAGGTTGCTTCTTGTCAGGTACTCGTTTGCAGAGAATACGCCGCTTGCATTCTCACCCGGGATACCCATGAACATCGGAAGACCTGCACCGGAACCGATGAATACAGCCTCAAATCCCTCATCTTCGATCAGCTGATCGATCGTTGTGGATTTACCGATAACAACGTTTGTCTCGAATTTAACGCCAAGCTCTTTAACTTTCTCGATCTCTTTCTTAACGACTTTCTGTTTCGGAAGACGGAACTCCGGAATACCGTAAACAAGAACACCGCCCAGTTCATGAAGAGCCTCGAATACAGTCACATCGTAACCAGCTTTTGCAAGGTCACCTGCACAGGTAAGTCCTGAAGGGCCGGAACCGATGACTGCAACTTTATGTCCGTTCTTAACCTCTGCTCCTGCAGGTTTGATATCATGCTCCAGAGCATAGTC
>UMJF01016088.1_pt1 | contig 10112 bp, 5 predicted proteins | sample 1966001 | NCBI WGS metagenome assembly UMJF01 (sample SAMEA4836145, study PRJEB28245) | human gut metagenome | biome: gut microbiome; material: fecal sample | place: Denmark | collected 2008 | reverse complement strand
CACGAATGATCGAGGAACAGCGTCAGCAGATCGGAACGTTAAAAGCCCTCGGCTATTCCGACGGCGTGATCGCCTTTAAATATTTCGCATACGCGATGCTCTCCACCGTATCCGGCGCTCTCGCGGGCGTGGTGGTTGGAGAAAAAATCCTGCCCTGGGTTATTATGAATGCCTACGGCATGCTGTATACCGGACTTCCGTATTACATGACCCTGCTGAACTGGGAGCAGGGAGGCCTTGCGATTCTGGCGAGTGCAGCCTGCACCGGCGTGGCGACGATCGCGGCATGCTACAAAGAACTCGCCGCAGGTCCGGCAGAGCTGATGCGGCCGGAAGCACCGAAAAACGGCAAACGGATTTTCCTGGAACGCATCGGCGTACTCTGGAAACATCTGAACTTTACGCAGAAATCAACCGTGCGGAATCTGGTGCGGTATAAAAAACGATTCTTCATGACCGTTATCGGAATCGGCGGATGCATGGGTCTGATCCTCGTCGGTTTCGGCCTTCAGGATTCCATCACCGCGATTGCGAAAAACCAGTTCGTCAGCCTCTTCACCTATCAGGCGAATGCTGTGCTGAATTCAGATGTGGATGAATCCGAAAAAGAAGCATTGCAGACCGATCTGGAAAACTACAGCGGCATCGATGAGCTGCTGGAAATGTACTGCCAGAACATCGAACTGCAGACCGACAAAAAGACCGTGGATGCAGTGCTTGAAGTGCCGAAAGAACTGACGAATTTCAATGACTTCTATGCCTTCCGAGACCGGAAAAGCGGAGAAGTTTACGAATTCCCGACCGACGGCGGCGCAGCCATCAGCGAAAAGACAGCAACGATGCTCGGCGTAAAAGCAGGCGACACGGTTCAGCTGAAAAAAGGCGATGATATTGTGGACGTAAAGATTTCGATCATCGTCGAAAACTACGTGCGCCATTACCTGTATTTGGCCCCGGATCTCTACGAGGAGCTGTTCGGCGGAGCGCCGGACTACAACCAGCTTCTGATGAAATATCAGGACATGTCGGGCAATTATGAGACAGCACTCGGAGAAAAAATCATGACGTACGACGGTGTAGCGGCAATCTCGTTCACATCCGACCTGATTGATCAGATTGACAACATGCTTCGTTCCCTCGACATCGTCATCGTGGTGCTGATCGTATCGGCGGGCCTGTTGGCGTTTGTGGTGCTGTACAACCTGAACAACATCAACATCACCGAACGACAGAGAGAGCTGGCAACGCTGAAAGTGCTCGGCTTCTTCGACGGCGAGGTGGCATCGTACGTATACCGGGAAAACATGGTGCTGACACTGTTCGGCGTTATCGCGGGCATGGGAATTGGAACGTTTTTACATCATTGCGTAATTCAGACCGTCGAGGTCGATATGATGATGTTCGGACGAAACGTGTTCCCGCGGAGCTACGGCTGGAGCGCCCTGATTACCCTGGCGTTTGCTCTGTTCGTCAATTTTATGATGTTCTACCGGTTAAGAAAAATTGATATGATTGAATCGCTGAAAAGCGTGGAGTAAACAACAGAAAAAGGCCGTCCGCGGTGATGCAGAGAATCTGCAGAAACCGTGGGTGGTTTTTTCATTTTGAAAGTGAAATATGGGCCGGAATGCTTGTTTTTTCAGACATTTCGTTGTATAAAAAAAATAAGGGTTTTTATTAGAACAGAATCAAAAAACAAAGAGTAAAGGGGATTTTTACAAATGGGAACAACAGAAACGAAAAAAATGAGAGTCGGCGTTGTCGGCTGCGGAGCGATCAGTGATATTTATCTGACGAACATGATTCATAACTTTGAGAATCTTGAGGTAGCAGCATGCTGCGCAGGCCATCTTGAACATGCGAAAAAGAAAGCAGAGCAGTATGGCATCAAGGGCTGTACCTACGAGGAAATTCTGGCAGATCCGTCGATTGAAATGGTAGTCATTCTGACACCGGCACCGACCCACGAGGGGCTGATCCGTCAGGCACTGGAAGCCGGAAAACACGTTTACACTGAAAAAACAATGACCCTCGCACCGGAAACGGCAGCGAAACTGATCGAGCTGGCAGAGGAGAAACATCTCTATCTCGGTTCCGCACCGGACACCTTCCTTGGATCGGCACTGCAGACCGCAAGAAAAGCGATCGACGACGGGCTGATCGGCGAGGTGACATCTTTCGAAGCATGCGCAAACCGCGATCTTGATTTGCTGGCGAGCATCTTCCGTTTTCTGCGGATGCCGGGCGGCGGTATCTGCTACGATTTCGGTGTTTATTATCTGACCGCCATCGTCAGCCTTTTCGGCCCGGTGGACCGTGTCGTTTCCTCCGTGCGCAACCTTGCGCCGAAGCGCGTCAATGTCGTCCCGGACAGCCCGGAATACGGCCAGGAATTTGACTACAGCAACGAGAGCCAGGCTTTCACGATTCTGGAAATGAAAAACGGCGTGACCGGCACATTCTGTGTCAATGGCGACAGCACCATCAACGATCAGGCGGTATTCACAATTTACGGCAAAAAAGGTATTTTAAAGCTGGTGGACCCGAACAATTTCGGCGGCGATATCGTCTACATTCCGGGCGTGAAGGACTGGACACAGCAGGCAGTTCCGGAAGTGCTGGATTATGGCTTTGCCTACAGCGAAAACAGCCGCGGCCTCGGTCCGTCCGAGATGGCAGAAGCAATTGCAGAGGGCAGACTAAACCGTGCGAATGCCAAAATGGCATACCATGTACTGGATGTGATTGATCAGATTATGAAGAGCGCAAAATCGGGCGCATTTGAGAAGGTTCCGTCCACCTGCGAGAGACCGGCGGCACTGCCGGTACCGGAAAAAGAGCAGTAAAAATAAGGAGTATTTATGGAAATATATAAATTACAGCAATTGCTGTCGGAAATGTCTTTACAGGAAAAAATAGGACAAATGGTACAGCTGACCGGTGCATATTTTGATAAGGATGCGGTACTGACCGGTGTTGTCGGAGAACAATTACCGCCGGAATGGATAATCCGGTATGCGGGTTCTGTGCTGGGGGTGATTGGCAAAGAAAAAATATATGACATTCAGAGCAAATATATGGAACAACACCCACATCATATTCCTCTTATCTTTATGGCGGATGTGATCCATGGATGCCGGACAATTTTTCCGATTCCGTTGGGACAGGCCTGTTCCTTTCATCCGGAGCTGGTTTCCGAGGCTGCGTCGATAGCTGCCTCGGAAGCCTCTTCTGAAGGGCTTAAAGCAACATTTTCTCCTATGATTGATGTTTCAAGAGATCCGCGTTGGGGAAGAATGATGGAGTCTTTTGGAGAAGACCCGTATATGAACGGAATCATGGGAAAAGCAATGGTAGATGGCTATCAGCAGAAAAGCGATCAGGGAGTAGCAGCGTGCCTGAAGCATTTTGCAGGTTACGGAGCAGTGAATGCAGGGCGGGAATACAATGATGTTGAAATATCCCAACGGACATTTCTGGAGCAGTACGTAAAGCCTTTTTGTATGGCATTAAAGGCAAAGCCTGCTATGGTTATGACTGCATTTCATGCAATAGATAGAAAACCGATCAGTGGAAATAAAAAACTTCTCAGGGAGTTTTTGCGGGATAAAGAAGGTTTTGAGGGAACTGTTATTTCAGACTGGGGATCGATCGGACAGCTGGTGGAACAGGGAGTGGCAGCTGATATGGAAGAAGCTGCGGTTCAGGCTGCAGAAGCCGGTGTGGATATTGATATGATGAGTCCTGCTTATATGTTTTGGCTGGAAAAGCTGGTGGAAAACGGGAAGATTCCGGAATCGCTTATTGATGAGAGTGCATTCCGGGTTCTGATGATGAAAAACCAGCTGGGTCTTTTTGAAAATCCGTTTGCAGGACTTGGAAAGAGTGAAAAACTTACTCCGTATCATCGGGCAAAAGCATATGAACTGACCAGCGAAAGCTGCGTCCTTTTAAAAAATGAAAAAATATTGCCTCTATGCCAGAAACAGAGGGTGATCTGGGCCGGACCTTATGTGACATCAAAAGAATTTTTGAGTCGCTGGTCAATTTTTGGTGAACACGAGGCAGTTGAAACCATAGAGGATATTCTTCAAAAGAAGCAGATAAAGGCGGAATGTATTCCGGGCTGCAGAATGCTTTCGGATGAAGAGTGTAAGATATGGCAGGTGGAACCGGAGCGGTTCGATGAGCCAGGGAATGAACGGTGGCTGGAAACGATAACCGGGGATGATACTGTTGTATGTGTGTTGGGGGAACATGAGTCTCAGTCGGGAGAGGCGGCCAGCAGAGCGTTTCTGACCCTGCCGGAAGAACAGCAGTTGTTTTTTGAGAGAATAGCAAAGCGCACCAGAAATATTGTAACTGTGGTAATCACAGGAAGACCGCTGGATCTGCGAAGAATATCCGAAAAATCCAGGGCTGTTATTATGGCATGGAGACCAGGAACTATGGGAGCGGAAGCAGTGGTAGACATTGTATACGGAAGAACCAATCCTTCCGGAAAACTGGCTGTAAGTATCCCATGGTGTGTGGGACAGGTGCCGGTGAGCTACTGGGATATAAAAACAGGACATATTTATGATGCCGATCATCCGGAGAACCGTTTCAGCAGCAGATATATGGACATTCCCAATACTCCGTTATATCCGTTTGGCTTTGGACTGTCTTATACAGAATTTAATATTTCGGATATTGAGGTACAGGCAGGACCGGATAAAAGAGTTCATGTACATTGTAAGGTAAGTAATACAGGTAAGGTTGCGGGGGCAGAGGTAGTGCAATGTTATTATGAAACGTTATGTTCATCTGTAGTACGTCCGAGAAAAGAGCTTGTTCGCTTTCAGAGGGTATTCCTGGAACCGGGGGAAAAGAAAACGGTAGATTTCTCTATAGATCGGGAAGAATTTTCTTATTACGATGAAAATATGGAAATCGTCTGCAGCCAGATGAAGCTTCGCATTAGCATTGGAAACAGCAGTGATCATGAATGGGGAAATAGTGTTATATTTGTTTAGCGGGGAGGACACGGCTGGAATGTGTGGAGGCCATGCCGAATTCATAGCCTATTTCTGATAGGATTGCAGGTACATCTGACGGAAGTCGGTAGGGCTTACATTTTTTGATTTCAAAAAGACTCTGTTAAACGTAGAAATACTGTTAAAACCGGATTCGAGCGACACTTCGGTGATCGTGAGATCCGGTTTTTTTAACAGGTTTTCGGCGATATGGAGCCGTTCCCTGGTGACGAAATCCGTGAAGGAGAGGCCGGTGTATGCGCGGAACAGCTTGGAAAAATGGCAGCGGGAGAATCCGGCGACCTTTGATGCTTCTTCCAGGGAAACCGGTTCGGTGCAGTGACTCGAGATCCAGGTACATGCAGCAATCATCTGGCGGTGTACCTGTGCGGAATGGCCTGTTTTTTGCGGTGCGGCAGTTTCGGTCGGCACGGAGAGATTTTCGCCGAGCAGAATAAAAAACTGATACAGCAGAACGCATCCGCGCAGCTCGGAAAAACTGATACCGGAGAGGGAGAGCCTGCGCAGCTCTGTCAGAAATCCGCGGAGTTTTTCGATTTCCGGGAAGTTGTTCTGATTTAGAAGACGGATCTGATAAAAAAGATAAGCAACAGACTGGAAATCCACGCGTTTTTCCAGAAAATCTGCATCGAGCTGAAGCATGATCAGGCGATGTTCTCTGTTGATTGTGGAAACAGCGTGCAGCTCGCCGGGCCAGATAAAAAGAAGATCACCGGGCTTTAGCGGAAAGGTTTCTCCATTTACTTCATAGATAATGCCGTCATCCTGTGCAAGCACAATTTCAATATAGTGATGCCAGTGCAGACCGAAATAGGCGGGGACATGCGAAATAGAGATATCGTAAACATAGCTGTTAGCAAAATGATTGTTTTCGAAAAAAGAAGTCGAATCGTTTTTCATGGCAAAAGAATCCTCCGTATCTGATAAACGGTATTATACAACAGAAGAGAGAAAAAATATAGAAAAAATCGAAACATCTGGGCAATGATCGGCAATATATAAGTAGTGTTTTACGAGGATCTGTATTATGGTTAAGATATGAAAATTGTGAAGAACGGCAGAAATCGGAAAAAGAGTGATGTGATTTTGGCGAAAATTCACAATAAAAGTTTATGAAAAGTGAAGAAGTGAGAGGTAAGCGAAAAATGCAGATTTATGTAGATGGAAATGCTGTGCGAAGCGGAAATGGGCAGAAGGAATATCCATTTCGGACGATTTCCGAGGCGGCAAAAATTGCAAGGCCCGGCGACGAGGTGCTTGTAGCGCCTGGCGTATATCGGGAATATGTAGATCCGGCGAATGCGGGATGTGAGGATGCAAGAATTGTGTACCGTTCTGTGGAACCGGGAAAAGCTGTGATTACCGGTGCGGAAATTGTGGATAACTGGGAGCATTTGGAAGGTGATGTGTGGACAGCGCGCGTTTCGAACGGATTGTTTGGGGATTACAATCCATATACGACACTGGTCAGCGGTGACTGGTTTATCGCATCCTACACAGCACACACCGGAGAAGTGTATCTGAATGGAAAATCCATGTATGAGGTGACGAGCCTGGACAAGGTGAAAAAGCCGGAGATCTATAAAAAATCCTGGGATCAGGCATTCACGGTTTACACCTGGTATGTGGAGCAGGATGAGGAGAAGAATGAGACCGTTTTCTATGTGAATTTCCAGGGGAAAAACCCGAATGAGGAAACGGTGGAAATTAATGTGCGCGAGAATTGCTTTTATCCATCGAAGGAGGGCATCGGTTATATTACGCTGTCCGGCTTTGTTGTAAAACAGGCGGCAACCCAGTGGGCTCCGCCGACGGCATATCAGGAAGGAATGGTCGGCCCGCACTGGTCAAAGGGATGGATCATCGAGGATTGTGAAATTTCAGATTCGAAGTGCTCAGGCATTTCCCTTGGAAAATACAGACAGCCGAACAATGACAATAAATGGCTCAAATGGAAATTCAAAGATGGCACACAGACGGAGCGTGACTGTATCTGCCAGGCGCAGCGAGAGGGATGGACAAAGGAAAACATCGGAAGCCACATCATCCGCCGGTGCAACATCCACGACTGTGGACAGACGGGTATTGTAGGCCACTTAGGTGGTGTGTTCTCGATTATTGAGGATAACCACATTCACCATATCAATAATAAACAGAACCTTGCGGGTGCGGAGATCGGCGGCATCAAGATGCATGCGGCGATCGATGTGATCATTCGAAGAAACCATTTCCATCACTGTACGAGAGGCCTCTGGCTTGACTGGCAGGCACAGGGCACACGCGTTACGCAGAACCTGTTCCATGACAATACGCTGCCGAACGAGGAAAATGCAAATCCAGAAGGTATGGACGGTATCGGCGAGGATATCTTTATTGAAATTTCCCACGGACCGACGCTGGTGGACAATAACGTACTGCTTTCGGACCGCGCTATGAAGCTGGCAACGCAGGGTGTTGCGGTAGTACATAACCTGATCGCGGGATCGTTTACTGCTGTCGGCCGCGGTGTCAACAATGGCTCCGAAAAGCTGCCGTCGCCACGCTACACACCGTACCATGTGCCGCATCGCACGGAGATCAACGGATTTATGACGGTTCTTCACGGTGACTGCCGGTTCTACAATAATATCTTCATCCAGAAGCCGGTTCGTGCGGGAATGGAAGAAATCCGTAAACTGACCGGAGATAATGAGTGGGATGACGGAAATCTGACAGCAGGAACCGCACCGTACAGCGGATATCCGACATTGGAGGAGTACGTGGCAAGATTTGAGGGCTATTGCGGAATGGGCTCCGGAAAGTCACCGGATCTGTATTACGAGAAGCTGCCGGTATGGCTTGGCGGCAACGTTTACTTCAATGGGGCGAAGCCGGCAGAGCAGGAACAGGACGCTGTAGTGGATACCGAGCATGAAATCACCATCGGTGTAAAAGAAGAGAACGGAAAATGGAAACTGGAGACCAATGTTTACGATTATCTGCCGCAGAATGCCTGTGCAGTGATCTCAACGGAGACGCTTGGCATGGCATTTGAGCCGGAACAGAAATATGAGAATCCGGATGGAACGCCGATCGTGTTCCGATATGACTACTTCGGAAACCGTCAGGGCATTCATCCGCTGCCGGGCCCGTTTGCATCAAAAGAGGCTGCGGAAGAAGCATTATCGTAAAGAAATTCTATAGACCCGCAAAAAATAGCGTAAAAAATTCAGCGCCGCAGAGAGTGAATGATTGCGTCACAGCCTTTTTTGCAGTGTTTTCGGGTTTTACTATAACAAAAAGGAGTATAGAGAAATGATTTACTATGTCAATAATTCCGCTCCGAAGAATGGAAACGGAACAAAAGAGATGCCGTTCAAGTTCATCAACGATGCGGCAAAAATTGCAAAGGCAGGAGATGAAGTTCTGGTTGCACCTGGTATCTACCACGAATATGTCGATCCGGTCAACGGAGGAACCGAGGATGCGAGAATCGTCTATAAGAGTGAGAAGCCGCTCGGCGCAAAGATCACCGGTGCGGAAACGATGAATGACTGGGAGCATTACGAAGATAATGTGTGGGTATGCCGTGTAGACAACGGAGTTTTTGGCAATTATAATCCATACACGACAATGGTCGGCGGTGACTGGTATTTTGCACCGGTGGTACGCCATACCGGCGCGGTTTATCTGAATGACCGCCAGTTATACGAGGCAGAGACGCTCGAGGAGTGTATCAAGGGCGAGGTTTATGCGCCGTCCTGGGAGCCGGAGTGGTCGGTTTACAAATGGTATACCGAGCAGGACAAAGAGAAAAATCAGACGGTCATCTATGCAAACTTCCAGGGTAAAAACCCGACGGAGGAAAAAGTAGAAATCAACGTGCGCCGGAACTGCTTTATGCCGTCGAAAACAGGCGTAAATTACATTACGTTCAGTGGATTTGATGTCAGCAAGGCAGCAACGACATGGGCGCCGCCGGCTGCTTATCAGGACGGTATGATCGGTCCGCACTGGTCGAAGGGATGGATTATTGAGGACTGTGAGGTCAGCAACAGCAAGTGCTGCGGTATTTCGCTCGGAAAATATTACGATCCGGAGAACGACCATTACTTTACCAGAAAACACGTAAAAAGCCCGACCCAGATGGAGCGTGATGCTGTGTGCCGCGGCCAGTATCACGGCTGGACGAAGGAGAACATCGGAAGCCATATCATCCGCCGCTGCCACATCCATCACTGTGAGCAGACCGGTATTGTCGGACGGATGGGCGGTGTGTTCAGTATCATTGAGGACAACCACATTCACAACATCAACAATATGCAGCAGCTTGGCGGAGCCGAGATTTCCGGTATCAAGATGCATGCAGCGATCGACGTTGTGATGAGAAGAAACCACATTCATCATTGTACCATGGGTATCTGGTGCGACTGGGAGGCACAGGGAACACGCCTGACCCAGAACCTGCTGCACGACAACTGCCCGCCGGAGGGAACACCAAAAGCAGAGGGCGCAATGATGAGTCAGGATATTTTCATCGAGGTTGGCCATGGTCCGACACTGATCGATAACAATATTATGCTCTCACCGGTCAGCGTTCGTATGGCGACCGATGGTATTGCCTGCGTACACAATCTGATGCTTGGCTCATTAACTGCAGTTGGCGGCGGAACAGGAGACCGTTACACGCCGTATCACATCCGTCACCGTACCGAGGTTGCCGGATTCATGACATTCCTGCATGGCGATGACCGGTTCTACAACAACATCTTTATCCAGAATTACCCGGTTGAGGAAACAGAAACGGTTGAGGACATGGGCTTCAAGATGGAGGATAACCAGGAGGTCGGAACGCATGTGTTCGACGAGTATCCGACCTATGACGAGTGGATCAGCCACTTTGAGCTGGACAAACCGGCCGACATGAGCAAGCTGGAGCCGTATCACAATAAATGCCATCTGCCGGTTTGGGTAAACGGAAACGCTTACTTTAACGGAGCAAAGGCGTGTGTGAATGAAAAAGAGAATCTTATGGATAACGAGAACCAGGTTAAGGTGGAACTTGTGGAAAAAGACGGCCACTATTCCATCAAGACG
>UMJF01006200.1_pt1 | contig 10303 bp, 6 predicted proteins | sample 1966001 | NCBI WGS metagenome assembly UMJF01 (sample SAMEA4836145, study PRJEB28245) | human gut metagenome | biome: gut microbiome; material: fecal sample | place: Denmark | collected 2008 | reverse complement strand
CCTTTTTGTGTTTACACAACTTATTTTACACTACCCACAGGTGATAAGTTAAGTATTTTTTTGAGAAATCAATCTATATTTTTATATCTCTAATCGTTTATACAATTGGACTAAATGCTATGTTTTAGCAATTCTAAACTAGATTAAATTAGAAGATTAATTAAATTATCTATAGATTAAGCAATAATCCTTTATAATTACAAGTAGTTCTACCAAAAAAGCCGGACCTCAGTCCAGCTTTTATCTGTCTATTTCTACTTGGTCATAAAGTAGGTGATAATCACCAATACTGCTACGATACCCAGGACAACGGCTAGAAACCCCAGCATATAACGCAGGAGAAAATAGGTAAATGGGAGATTTTCTTTCATGCTTTACTTTGCCTCATACCATGTACAGCCTTCATTTTCATCTGCGATGAGTGGGACAGCGAGTTCTACTGCAGATTCCATGGTTTCTTTAACCAAAGCTTTCATAGCTAAAAGTTCGTCGCTTGGCACCTCAAGGACGATTTCATCGTGTACTTGGAGGAGCATCTTGGTTTTATAGCCACCTTCTACCAGAGCCTTGTCTAAGTTAATCATAGCAATCTTGAGGATATCAGCAGCACTTCCTTGGATAGGAGAGTTTATGGCTGTTCGCTCTGCGAAGTTACGGACATTAAAGTTACGAGAATTGATATCTGGTAACTCACGACGGCGGTGGAAGAGGGTTGATACATATCCTTTATCCTTGGCTTCACGAACCACATTATCCATATAAGCCTTAATACCAGGATAACGCTCAAAATAGGTGTCAATATACTCCTTGGCCTTCTTACGGCTAATACCAAGGTTGTTAGAAAGACCAAAGTCAGAAATACCATAAACGATACCGAAGTTAACAGCCTTAGCGTTACGACGGTCGTTAGGTGTGACATCCTCTGGCTTTTCAATACCAAAGACACGCATGGCTGTAGAGGTATGGATATCCGCCCCCTCCTTAAAGGCTGCAATCAAATGCTCATCTCCCGAAATGTGGGCAAGCACGCGCAACTCAATTTGTGAGTAATCCGAGCTTAGTAGCACTGCGTCCTTAGTCGATGGGACAAAGGCCTTACGGATGAGACGACCCTGCTCCAAGCGAACGGGGATATTTTGCAAGTTAGGATCCACAGATGAAAGTCGACCTGTCTGGGTCAAATCTTGCATGTAACGGGTATGGATCTTACCATCCTCAAGGATATAATCCTGAAGCCCCAAGACATAGGTAGACTGAAGCTTAGTGATTTGGCGGTACTCTAAAATCTTAGCTACTATTGGAGCAATTGGTGCCAAACGTTCAAGGACATCCACTGCCGTTGAATAACCTGTCTTGGTTTTCTTAGTGTATTCCAAAGGTAGACCCATTTTTTCAAAGAGGATAACACCCAACTGTTTAGGCGAGTTAATATTGAATTCTTCGCCCGCCATTTCGTAGATGTCTTGGGTCAATTTGTCGATGACTGCTTGGTTTTCCACTGCCATCTCGTTAAGGGTTTGTCCATCGACCTTAATACCAGCCATTTCCATCTTGGCTAACACATTTGCCAATGGTAATTCCATGTCAAAGAGAAGCTCTGATTGGCCATGTTCAGCTAACTTTTCTAGCATGACCGGTTTGGCAACCTGAAGGACCTTGACTTTTTTTGCCAGGTGGCTGAGCAAGACCTCTTTTTCAGGAATGGCACGCTTAGCTCCCTTACCATAGACCACCTCATCTGTTTCCAGTGGTAAATCTGTGTAGAGACGAGCAATGGTTGACAATTCATTGTCCTCAACAGTTGAGAGCAAATACTTGGCCAAACGGGCATCAAAATTAGCTGTCGGCAAGTCAATACCTAGATGGCTCAAAAGGACCTTACTGCGCTTGAAATCGTAGATATTAACAGCCTTAGAAAGAGCTGCTTGGAATGCTTCTGATTTGAGTAGGTCAGTATCTGTAGACGCATAAATCTGCTTTTCATTTCCCCAAGCAAAACCGATGATAGGTTCTGTGTGATAATTGTCACCGAGGATTTCAAAATAGAAGAAATCTTCAGAGCTAAAGTGATCCGCTGTCACTTGGCTAGGCTCTACATAGGCCACATCAAAATCCTGTGGGACAGCCTCTCCGCGAAGAGCATTTTTGAAATGAACAAAGCCCATCTCGTCATAAAAGGCTAGCAATTTTTCAAGGTTAGGTCCCTTAAAGGCCGTATCATCTAGGCCAATTTCAATAGGTGACTGTGTATCAATGGTCGCCAAGGTCTTAGAAAGGAAGGCTTGTTCCTTGTCGTTGATGAGATTTTCCTTCATTTTGGACTTTTTCATCTCATCAATGTGGTCATAGATGCCTTCAAGGGAACCGTGTTCCAAGAGGAGCTTGAGACCAGTCTTTTCACCTATCTTAGTAACCCCTGGAATATTGTCGGACTTGTCACCCATGAGGGCCTTAAGATCGACGAATTGAGCTGGAGTAATCCCCATTTTCTCCATGAGATAGTCAGGAGTGAAGGCCTCAAACTCAGCTACGCCTTTCTTCGAAATCTCAACGACTGTATTTTCATCAGTCAGCTGAATCAAGTCTTTATCCCCAGAAACAACAGTAATTTGAAAGGCCTCACTAGTATTTTCAGCCATCTTAGCTAAGGTACCGATAATGTCATCTGCTTCGTACTGAGCCAAGTCATAATAGGCAATGCCACGTGCAGCCAACATCTCACGGATATAAGGGAGCTGTTCACGGAATTCCTCTGGAGTCTTGGCACGACCAGCCTTATAGTCCGCAAACATCTCTGTACGAAAAGTTGTTTTTCCCGCATCAAAAGCTACTAAGACATGGGTCGGCTGAATACGCTCAAGTAGGTTGTCCAACATAAGGTGAAAGCCGTAGATGGCATTGGTATGAAGGCCGTTATTGTTACGAAAACGGTCAATTTGATTATAGAGTGCGAAAAAAGCACGAAAGGCAACGGACGAACCGTCGATTAATAGTAATTTTTTTTGATTAGTCATAGGTTTATTATAGCATAGATGGGTGCATTGGTTTTGATTGAAAATCTCTTATTTTGAGAAGACTGTTTTGTAAAATAAACATTCATAAATAATAAGCCATAAGGAAAATTGTCCATCGACAAATTTTAGAACGAATCAGTCAACAGTATTGTTACAGGTATTTCCCAGCTCCACGTCCTATAGTAAAATATGCTATAATAGGAGCTATGAACACAAAGATTTTAGACCAATTAGAATTTAACAAGGTCAAAGACCAGTTCACAGAATACCTGCAGACCGAACAGGCTCAGGCGGAGTTACGTGACTTGGTGCCTATGACCAATCCAGAAAGAATTCAAAACCAATTTACAGAAATCCAAGAAATGTCTGAGATTTTCATAGAGCATCATGGCTTTGCCATTGGTAGCTTAAGAGATATTTCTGAGCCCTTGCGTCGCTTGGAACTGGATGCTGACCTCAACATCCAGGAGCTCATTGCTATCAAGAAGGTCTTGCAAGCTTCAGCTGACCTTAGCCGCTTCTACGCTGACCTTGAAAATGTTGAACTCATCGCTCTTAAACGTCTTTTTGAAAAGATTGAGGCCTTTCCAAGTCTACAAGGTAGTCTTCAAAGTATAAATGATGGTGGTTTTATTGAGCATTTTGCTAGTCCTGAGTTGCAAAATATCCGTCGTCAACTTAAGGCTTGTGATGATGCCATTCGCCAGACCTTGCAAGACATTCTCAAGAAATCTGGGCACATGTTAGCCGAGAACTTAATTGCTAGTCGTAATGGCCGTTCAGTGCTTCCTGTCAAAAATACCTACCGTAACCGTATTGCGGGGGTTGTTCATGACATCTCAAGCTCTGGGAACACAGTGTATATCGAGCCACGAGCCGTTATCCAGCTTAACGAAAAAATTACACAATTACGTGCAGACGAGCGCCATGAGATGGCACGTATCCTACATGAACTGTCTGATCAACTCCGTCCACATACTGCTGCCATCGCTAACAATGCTTGGATTTTGGGCCATATGGACTTCATTAGAGGAAAATACCTCTATCTCCATGATAAAAAGGCAATTATTCCAGAGATTAGTGACAACCAAACACTCCAACTGCTTAACGTTCGTCACCCTCTTTTAATCAATCCAGTAGCCAACGATTTGCGCTTTGATGAGGATCTCACGGTCATTGTCATTACAGGTCCCAATACTGGTGGTAAAACGGTCATGCTTAAAACTCTAGGACTAGCTCAACTAATGGCTCAATCTGGTCTGCCAATTTTGGCTGATAAGGGCAGTCGTGTAGCCATTTTCCAAGAGATTTTTGCGGATATCGGAGACGAACAGTCTATCGAACAGAGCTTGTCAACTTTCTCTAGTCACATGACGCACATTGTCGAGATTTTGAACACTGCCGACAGCAATAGCTTGGTCTTGGTCGATGAGCTTGGGGCTGGTACCGACCCTCAGGAAGGGGCTAGTCTAGCCATGGCAATCCTAGAGCACCTCCGTTTGAGCCAGATTAAGACCATGGCTACTACTCACTATCCTGAGCTTAAGGCCTATGGGATTGAGACACAACATGTGGAAAATGCTAGCATGGAGTTTGACACAGCAACTCTAAGACCTACCTATCGCTTTATGCAAGGGGTTCCTGGTCGCTCTAACGCCTTTGAGATTGCTCGCCGCCTCGGTCTGAATGAGATTATTGTCAAGGAAGCAGAAAACCTCACTGATACGGATAGTGATGTCAACCGTATCATCGAGCAACTTGAAGCCCAAACTGTGGAAACACAAAAACGTCTGGAGCACATCAAGGACGTTGAGCAAGAGAACCTTAAATTCAACCGTGCGGTCAAGAAACTCTATAATGAATTCTCCCATGAGTACGACAAGGAACTCGAAAAGGCTCAAAAAGAAATTCAAGAGATGGTGGATACAGCTTTAGCTGAAAGCGATAGTATTCTCAAAAATCTCCATGATAAGAGTCAACTCAAGCCTCATGAAGTTATCGACGCCAAAGGGAAACTTAAGAAACTTGCCGCACAAGTCGACCTTTCTAAGAACAAGGTTCTTCGTAAAGCCAAGAAAGAAAAGGCTGCGCGTGCCCCTCGTGTCGGTGATGATATCATCGTTACTGCCTATGGGCAACGTGGTACGCTCACCAGTCAAGCCAAAAATGGTAACTGGGAAGCTCAAGTGGGTCTCATCAAGATGAGCCTAAAGGCAGACGAATTCACTCTGGTTCGTGCCCAAGCAGAAGCACAACAACCCAAGAAAAAACAAATTAATGTGGTTAAAAAAGCCAAGAAGACATCTTCTGATGGGCCTCGTGCCCGTCTAGACCTTCGTGGGAAACGTTACGAAGAAGCCATGCAAGAGCTCGATGCCTTTATTGACCAAGCTCTACTTAACAACATGAGTCAGGTGGAAATCATTCACGGTATTGGTACCGGTGTCATCCGAGATGCTGTAACCAAATATCTCCGCCGTCATCGCCATGTTAAAAATTTTGAATATGCCCCACAAAGTGCTGGTGGTTCCGGATGTACCATCGCAACCTTGGGTTAAAACTAATTAAGAGAGACTGAGACACTATGTCCAGTCTTTTTCATATATCTCAAATCCAAACACAAAAAAGTCTCCCTTAAGCAAGGAAGACGTCTGTTTTCTATATCACACTTGTCCACAAGTGTTGGATAATCTGGCTAACTGGAAAATTCCAATTAATTAAAAGACGCAAAACCCAGCTAGATGACAAGACCGTTTGAATATTGTTTATGGGAACGGTCGCAAGGATATTCCCCAACATCGTCAAAGGTACCAGACTTACCAAGGAAGCCAAAACACCGCCTATCACTTTGAACCGTGTCTGATCAAGGCGCTCAATTCTCACAAAATGGAAGAAAATCCCAAGAAAACGCAAACCATAATAGGCCACACAATAAATGGCGAAGTAGGCGACGCCCGCATAATAGACACGGTCAAGTGAGAAGATATTCTGGTCTGTAAAAAAAGCTACACTGGCATCTTTAGTTGGATTAGTATAAGGTACCCAAAGATTGATAGCCTCTCCTAGAGACTTATAAAAATAGGCCGCGACGCACATGGCGATAATGACTGAAACCACGTAATAGGCTTGCATAAAGAGACCTCTTCGGTAGCCAATATAGAAATTCCAAGCCATGAGGGCTAAGACAAGGAGTCCAATCATGCGTCTTCCTCATCGTCATCACTTTGAGCTGTCGCCTTGACTTTAAGTTGTTCGAGTTGCTTAGCTCTCAAAATTTCCAACTCTTTTTCCATATCTTCAACTTGAATTTCACGTTCCAACTGAGTCGACAAAGAGTTGATGGCCATTAGGATAGCAATCGTTTCATTATCAGCATTTTTCATCTGCTTTTTAATAATTTTATATTTTTCATAAGCAACACGCTCCACCTCTTCCATGAATAAGTTATCCTTATCAGTTGTTAGCGTGAGATTTTTTTCTCCAAAATGAAATTTGTAACGGTTTTTGTTTGCCATTTGCTTATTAACTGCCTAATCAATGGTGGACATGGAGTCTCCACCGCAGCTTCTCCTTATTTTTGTTTTTAGCACCCTTTTTAGTCAGATTTTAACACCTTCTCCAGGGCGTGTTCGACACATAAATACCAACTGACTCCTCCAATCATCGAAAAAAAGAGCAGAATTTGGCATTCTCTTTCTAATCATTATATCCTAAATTTTAAATTTCGTAAATTTTAGACTTTGTTCTTCTCCAGAAAAATCATTTTTCAAGGATTCCTAACCTGTAAAATATCTACCAATTTTCCTTTTTTGTGCTAAAATAGATTCCATGGGCACAATCGTATTAAAAATGACAGCAGAGCAGATTTCAGTACTCCAGAAGGATCTAGCAAGCTATGCAACTGCGACTAAAAATCCATACGCTTTTTTTTCAGCCAAGGTCGATGGAACAAGTGTCATCGCCTATACTTCAGGCAAGGTGACCTTCCAGGGTGCTAAACCAGAAATCCTAGCTAGCCGTTTTGGTTACCAAGCTGAGCCTAAGCAGTCACCTGATGGGCAAAACCTAGCCCTAATTGGATCAGACGAAGTCGGAAACGGCTCCTATTTTGGTGGTTTGGCTGTTGTAGCTAGCCTAGTTACTCCCGCTGACCATGCTTTTTTGAAATCTCTAGGAGTCGACGATTCTAAAAATCTAAATGATAGCAAGATTCGTCAGATTGCACCTCTCTTGGAGGAGAAAATTCCCCACAAAGCACTCCTACTTTCTCCTAGAAAGTACAATGAGGTAGTTGGAGACGGTAAAGCTCACAATGCTGTATCCGTCAAAGTAGCCCTCCACAATCAGGCTATTTTCCTACTATTACAATCTGGTGCTAAACCAGATAAGATTGTCATTGATGCTTTTATCAGTGAGAAGAATTATCAAAAATACCTCAAGAACGAACGCAATCACTTTGAATTCCCCATCACTCTAGAAGAAAAGGCTGAAGGTAAATACTTGGCCGTCGCGGTGAGCTCTATCATTGCTCGAAACCTCTTCCTGGAAAATCTGGATAAACTCAGCCAAGAGGTGGGTTACACCCTTCCTTCAGGTGCTGGTGCCAAGTCAGACCAGGTCGCTGCTAAACTCCTTCAAGCTTATGGAGACCAGGCTCTCCAGACTACTGCTAAATATCATTTTGCCAATACTAAAAAAGCCTACCAACGCTTAAAATAAACCTGAAAGGCCTTAACTATGCAAAACAAATGGACCCGATATTTCCTCACTTTTCTTCATGAATGGGGACTCTTCATTCTCTTTATCAGTCTCTTCCTCTTGACCCCCCGTCTCTTCCTCTGGCTCCCTGTTCAGGTTGAAGGACACTCAATGGATCCTACCCTAGCAGATGGACAACGTGTGATCGTTTTAAAACACACGTCCATTGAGCGTTTTGACATTGTCGTTGCCAAGGAAGTTGAAAATGGTAAGACTAAACAAATCGTAAAACGTATCATCGGTATGCCAGGTGATACCATTACCTATCAAAACGATAAACTTACTATCAATGGTAAAGAAGTTAAGGAAGAATACCTCAAAGAATTCCACGCTGCCTTTGCTAAGGATAAACTCCAAAAAGAGTACGCCTACAGCGACTACTTCCAACAACTGGCTAAGGAATCAAAGGCCTTCACTGTCAATGCTGACAAAAACACTACTTTTTCTGTCACTGTTCCTGAAGGCAAATATTTCTTACTCGGAGATAACCGTATCGTTTCAAAAGATAGCCGCGAAGTTGGTTACTTTGACAAGAGTGCTCTTGTCGGGGAAGTCAAATTCCGCTTCTGGCCACTTGATAAAATTGGCACAGTTGAGGACAACTAAGAACACTAAATAAGATAAGGTTGGGGAGACCCAGCCTTATTATGTATCTAGGAAAAAACACATGCAAGAATTTTATTTTTCAGGAACTATCGAGCGCATCATTTTTGAAAATGCCAGTAATTTTTTTCGTATCCTACTCTTAGAAATTGATGAAACTGACAGTGATTTTGAAGACTATGAAATCATTGTTACTGGAACTATGGGGGAAGTCATGGAGGGGGAAGACTATACCTTCTGGGGTCAGCTAACCAATCACCCCAAATATGGCAAACAACTCCAAATGACTCGCTACGAGCGTTCAAAACCCTCTGCCAGTGGCCTTATCAAATATTTCTCCAGTGATAATTTCAAAGGAATCGGTAAGAAAACGGCCGAGCGTATTGTCGAGATTTATGGCGAAGACCCTATTGACAAGATTCTCGAAGACCCTAGTAAATTAGAGCAGATTCCTAATCTGTCCAAGGTAAACCGAGAAGCCTTCCTTGCAAAATTAAAAATCAACTATGGTACTGAACAAATCTTGTCAAAACTTTCCAGCTATGGACTCACACCAAAGGCTGCCGCACAAATTTTCAACCAATATAAGGAAGAATCACTTAACCTTATCGAAAAATATCCTTATCTCTTGGTAGAGGAAGTCCAGGGAATTGGATTTAAAATGGCCGATCAACTAGCCGAACGCCTAGGGATTGCTAGCGATGCTCCTGAGCGTTTACGAGCCGCCCTAATTCACTGTCTGCTAGAAGCTAGTATGGAAGAAGGGGACACCTACATCGAAGCCAAGTCCTTGCTTGAACGGACTATCATTCTTTTGGAAAGTTCTCGCCAGATTGAACTTGACCCTGCCTTGGTTGCTCACCAATTGACCAACATCATCCAAGAGGATAAGGTGCAAAATATAGAGACTAAAATTTTTGATAATACCCTATATTTTGCAGAACAGGGCATCTATACCCACCTAACTCGTATCACGAAAGACCAGCCTGACATCAGTGCTGAGGACAAAATCCAAGCAAGTCTTGAAAGGGTGGAAGATGAGCTTGGTATCACCTATGACAAGGTTCAAAAAGATGCCATTATTAAAGCCCTACAAAGCAAGGTCTTCATCCTGACAGGTGGTCCCGGAACAGGAAAAACCACTGTTATTAACGGAATTATTAAAACCTATGCTGACCTTCATGGTTTAGACCTCAAAAAGTCTGATTTACCCATTATTTTAGCAGCGCCAACGGGACGGGCTGCTCGTCGGATGAACGAACTGACCAAGCTTCCTAGTGCCACTATCCATAGACATTTGGGGCTTAATGGCGAGGACGATTTCAAGACCTTAGATGACTATCTTGATTGCGATTTGATTATCATCGATGAGTTCTCTATGGTTGATACTTGGTTGGCCAATCAACTCTTCGAAAGCATTTCCGATACTACTCAAGTAATCATTGTAGGTGACCAAGATCAGCTACCTTCTGTAGGCCCTGGCCAAGTCTTAGCTGACCTTTTGCAGATTGATGACTTGCCTAAGGTTTCCCTAACCAAAATTTTCAGACAATCTGAGGATTCCACTATTGTTACCTTAGCTAGCCAGATACGCCAAGGCCAACTACCCACTGATTTCACAGAGAAAAAAGCTGACCGATCATACTTTGAGGCTAATGCTAACCATATTCCACAGATGGTCCCTAAAATTGTCTCTGCTGCTATTAAAAGTGGGATCGCTGCTCAGGATGTACAGATTCTGGCCCCCATGTACCGGGGACAGGCTGGTATCAACAATCTCAATACCATTATGCAGGATCTACTTAATCCCAAAGAAAAAGCCAATCAATTTGCCTTTAATGATATTTTCTTCCGTAAGAATGACAAGATTCTCCACCTGGTCAACGATACAGAACTCAATGTCTTCAATGGCGATATCGGAATCATTA
>UMJF01020968.1_pt1 | contig 10654 bp, 3 predicted proteins | sample 1966001 | NCBI WGS metagenome assembly UMJF01 (sample SAMEA4836145, study PRJEB28245) | human gut metagenome | biome: gut microbiome; material: fecal sample | place: Denmark | collected 2008 | reverse complement strand
TATTAATGCAGCCGCTTTGTTGCATTTTTGGGTACTAGTTATTTTTATGAATTCAAAAAAATCCCCCCATTGTAGTTGAAGGTACAAGTTTAAGTTTTTAATTTAATATTAAGTTTTTAGTGAAAAGCTTAAGTGACTAATATAATTTAACTGATGAGTATTATAACAGATACATATTATGAAAACAAATCAGTTAAAAAACATATTTATATGTATTATAAAAAATGTGTACATGTCGTTATAGAAATATATAAATATGAAAAATATATACATATCGTTATATAAATATGAAAAAGGTAACCGCTAATCATAAAACACAAAAAAAGATTATGGGAGATTATGGGAGACTGTGAAAACATATGGAAAAATATTACAAAAAATGTTACCATACAAATAATTGTATGCAAATAGAGGAAATTAAATATGACATTACAACAATTAAAATACGCAATAACAGTAGCAGAAACAGGAACCATAACAGAGGCTGCCAACAGATTGTACATATCCCAGCCAAGCCTAACTAATGCCATTCATGAGTTAGAAAAAGAAATGAATATTGTAATATTTAACAGAACCAACAAGGGAATCAGCCTTTCAAAAGAAGGAGAAGATTTCTTAGGATATGCAAGACAGGTGTTAGAACAGGCGGCAATTTTAGAGGACAAGTACAAAGGAAACAACGGTGGAAAGAAGCAGTTTTGCGTTTCAACACAACACTATTCTTTTGCAGTTAATGCTTTTGTTGATTTAATAAAAAAATACGGTCAGGACGAATATGATTTCAGCCTAAGAGAAACACAAACTTATGAAATTATAGAAGATGTGGCAAGAATGCGAAGCGAGATAGGAATTCTGTTCTTAAATGATTTTAATGAAAAAGTAATTCAGAAAATTTTAAAATCTCATGATTTGGAATTCCACCAGTTATTTGTGGCAAGCCCTCATGTATTTATTAGCAGAAAACATCCACTTGCAGGAAATACAGTGATTACTAATGAAGAATTGGAGCAATACCCATACCTTTCTTTTGAACAGGGAGAGCATAATTCATTTTATTTTTCAGAAGAAATTTTTTCGGCTTCTGAGCGCAAAAAGAACATAAGAGTTAGGGATAGGGCAACTTTGTTTAACCTGCTTATAGGTCTAAATGGTTACACTGTTTGTAGTGGTGTTATTGACAAAAAATTAAATGGTAAAGATATTATTGCTGTACCTTTGGCAGATGAAAGTGATATGAGAATAGGTTATATTACCCATAAGAAAGGCAGAATCAGCGGACTGGGATATACATATTTAGAAGTGTTAAAAAAATATTTTGAGTAATCATACTCTTTTAAACAATAAAAAATTCCAAGAATAAACTGTTAAAATAATAAGGAAATCAGTAATAAATTCACTTAAGAAAACAGGTTGTTTATAGCTTAAAACTATGAACAACCTATTTTTTTATGTATTTTTCAATAAACTATATATTAAGTATAATAACTCCTATCAAACAAGTATGAAATGGAGGGGGAAAGAAAACAGATTTAAGCCTTCGAAATATGGTAAAGGCAACGGAGCAGATAAAAAAGTTTCTTAAAATATGATGAGAAAATTTAAGTTTTTTTCAGATATAAAATAATAAGAAATTAAAAAAATATTATAAAGAGCAAGCATAGGAGGAAAAAATATGAGCAAGTTACAGACACCTTTTAGATATGATTTTGTAGGAAGTTTCTTAAGACCTGAGAAGCTTAAGGAAGCAAGAAATCAGTTCGACAATGGAAGTATAGGGTACGACGAACTCAAAAAGGTTGAGGATGAAAGCATAACAGAATTAATTACTAAAGTGAAAGAATTAGGATACCACGTTATAACAGACGGCGAATTTAGAAGAGCAACATGGCATCTTGATTTTATGTGGGGATTCGACGGAGTGGGACATACACCAACAAAGACAGGTTTACCTTTCCACGGTGAGGATGCAATGGTTGATGATACATATTTGGTAGGAAAAGTTGGCATAAAAGAAGAGCATCCTTTCGTAGAATATTTCAAATTCGTAAAACAGTTTGAAGATGAAAACACAGTTGCAAAGCAGACTATGCCATCACCTGCACAGTTTTTGGCACAGTTTACAATGCCATTTAACAGAGAACATACATTAAAATATTATGCTACAGATAAGGAATTAGCAGAGGATATTGTAAAAGCATACGGCAAGGTTATTAATGATTTGTATGAAGCAGGATGCAGAAACATACAGTTAGATGACTGTACATGGGGAATGATGGCAGATAAGTCAGGACATTTTGCATACGGAACAACACAGGAAGGATTAATTGAAATCCAGAAAGCACACAAGGATATTAATAATAAGGTTATCGCAAATGCACCTAAAGACATAGTAATCAACACACATGTATGTCGTGGAAATTTCCATTCAACATATGCTAATAGCGGAGCATATGACCCGGTTGCAGATATTTTATTTGGTGAAGAAAATGTAGATGCTTACTATCTTGAATTTGATGATGAACGCTCAGGTGGTTTTGAACCACTTGCAAAAGTTTCAGGAGACAAGAAAGTAGTACTTGGCTTGATTACAACTAAATCACCTAAATTGGAAAATAAAGAAGAAGTAATTGCAAGAATACATGAAGCAGAGAAATACATTCCATTAGACAGACTTTACTTAAGCCCTCAGTGTGGGTTCGCATCATGTGAGATTGGAAACAAACTTACAGAAGAAGAACAGTGGGCCAAGCTTACACTTGTTAAGGAAATAGCCAAAGAAGTTTGGGGATAGTTGTGGAATTATAAACTAGCTAGCTGATGATATGAAGAGTAAACTTAATAGAGGTCAGTTTGTGAAAAAAAGCCTCCTTCCAATGTATTATAATGTAACTATGAAAGATTCTAATAACAGTGGATAACTAGAATCAAAAGTAGAAACATTAAAATACAAGTAGAAGGAGGTTTTTTGTTATGAAAAATTGGCAGAAAAAAGTACTTGCTGTTGTACTTGCAGTAGCACTGATTGTAACAGGCTTTGCAACATCGACTTTTATGGATGGCAACAGTAACAAAGTAGTAAAAGAAACAACAGTTTCTAAAACAAATGATAACAAGTCAGATGTGGCAAAGGCAGACATTGTATCGAACAAGGATACTAAGACTGAAAAGTCTAAAGAGCCTAATGTGTCTGAGAACAAAAACAATGTGGATAATAAGATAGGAGACCCGGACAAGAAGATTGACTATCAGAAGATTATCCGTGAGACTAAGGACGAAGATTACAGAAAAGCCGTAAAGGTTAAAAAAGGCGGCTTTGTTGTAATTAGAAAAGAAGACAAGAACACTAAGCCTATAGAAGAAGAACAGTGGTACAAGGATGCTAAGGCTACAGACAGTGAAGTTATTATGGAGAATACCATTAAGGACAATGACGGAAAAGAACATAAGCAGGTATCCTACAAAATAACTACAGATGAAAAAGATATCTGGAGCATTGTTGATAACACTAACAGTCAGAATACAGTAGAAATAGCAGAACCTGTATACAAATACTTTACAAGTGAAGAGTCTGTTCCATCTGCAGAAGACAACAAAGGCATGGATAAGCAGTGGTACTTAAAGGATCAGAAGCTTGAATCAGTATGGGGTAATGAAGACTATGGAAATACTGCAGGTGAAGGAATAGTAGTAGCTGTTATTGATACAGGTGTGGATTACAACCATGAAGACCTTCAGGACAATATATGGACTAACAGCGCAGAGGTAAGCGGAACAACAGGTGCTGATGATGACAACAATGGATATGTAGATGATGTACACGGAATTAACCTAATAGATCCTAATGAAACACCTATGGATGACCATGGTCACGGAACACATGTGGCAGGTATTATTGCCATGGAAAACAACAATGTAGGCGGAGTGGGTATAGCCTACAAATCTAAGATAATGCCAATTAAGGCAGGGGGGTCAGACGGAACATTCTATTCTTCAGATATAGCAAAGGGAATAGAATATGCATATAAGAATGGTGCAGATGTAATTAATATGTCATTTGGTTCATATGCCCACTCAGCTTTAATAGAGAATGCATTACAGGATGCATTTAGTAGCTGTGTACTTGTTGCTGCAGCTGGAAATGATGGAATAACAACAGCAGATTGTCCATTTCCTATTCCAAAAGGAAATATGTACCCTGCAGCGTATTCTTATGTAATAGGTGTAATGGCATATGGAGAAGAAAATAGTTTTGCAAGTTTTTCTAACTGGGACTATGCACCTAATGCCAATGCAGAGTACGAAGTTGTTGCACCGGGTGTAAATATATACAGTACACTGCCTAATGGACGTTACGCAACATGGAATGGAACATCTATGGCAGCGCCTATGGTATCGGCAGAGGCTGCCATACTTAGAAGTTCATTAAAAGACAAAGATACATATTCATCAAGATATATAATGGGGCAGTTAGTGGGAGCCACAGAGGACACAATAACTTATTGCAATGAGGATGTTAAAAGAACATATAACTATAAGAAATTATCACTAACAGCTTCATTAACTAATAAGCCTAAACCTAATATTACAGTATATGAAGTATATGCTTTTGATTCAGAAGATATATCAAAGTCAAATAATGGTGACGGAATAATTCAGCCGGGAGAAACAATAGACTTGGCAATAGGACTTCGTAACCAGTGGGGAGCAGCTAAGAATGTTACTATAACAGTTAATGCTACAACTAACGGAATGGATAACCAATATGTAGAATTCATATCTGATAATGAAGTAGCAATAGATGAAATAGGAAGCTTTGGAACCCAGAATAATGGTTTCATATACAATGACTCAAAAACAGTAATAGGAGTAGAACACCCTATAAGAGTAAAGATAAAAGAAAATGCACCTAATGATCTAAACATAAAAATTAATATAAATTATAGGGCAAAGAATGGATTAGATGAAAAAGACGGTACTGTTTATACCCAATTAGAAGATACAGCATATACCATACATATAGTAAAGGGAACAATATTATCAGGAAAGATAACAGAGAATACAACATTAACTTCAGATAATTACTATATAGTTAAGAATTCGCTTTTAATACCAAAAGGTGTAACAGTTAATGTAGAACCGGGAACTAAGATACAGTTCTGGGCATCAGACCAGTACTCTGTATATGGGGATAACTATATAGCTTATATATCTGTAGAGGGAAACATGTACTTTAATGGAACGGAAAGTCAGCCAATAGATCTGTTCCCGGGAAAAGACTATGAAGCATATAGAGTACAGGTAGAAAAATCAGGCAATGGAACAGTGGATATGAATTATGTAAATATAACTAATCCGTATATAGACATAAGCAGCGGTTCACATCTAAATTGTACGCAGGATTATGATGAGGTTTATTATCGTGAAATGAGAAATGGTGAAATATCAACAGAGAGTGATAGTTCCTTTGTTAAAGGAAATTATATTGAAAAATCTAAAATGTCTAATTTAAGAAATAAGTCGTATTTTAATGGCTTTAGAGATGTTGATGGAAGATATAATACTGTTCTATTTGACAATTGCAATGTGCGTTATAGTTCAGAAGGATACACAAATAGTACATTTTTGATTAATATGTCAAAATTTGATAACCACAATTCGATATCTGTTATGAAAATTTCAGGAGATTCATATTATATTCAAGAATGCACTGCCGTTAGCAAGATTAGAAAGTTAAATGGAAAAAAATATGTAGTATATGAGATAAATAATTCATATTTTGGTGGAGAAGACCATATATCATCAATGAATAGTTATTTTGCTACAAATAAAGCATTAGTAAAAAATGGTGGACATATTGGAACAGTTGGAAAAAGTGAAGAAAGCACAAAATTGTTAATGAGTCTGTACAAAGATGTAAGAGAAGAAAATAGTGGTGAGTTAAAACTTATAAATGGATTTTATTATGATAAGGATACAAAAGAAATAAAGTCATTAGGTGAGACAGAAATAAAAGGTTCAGGTCCTTCACAATATAATCCAATTGGCGGTTATATTGTTTCCACAACAGATTATTATGAAGGTAATATAGATTTTTCATACAGATCAAATAATTATCTTGCAGAATATCCGGAAGATGTAGATGATGAAACAATTTTGAATCCTAATATGGATCCAACATATGTAGGAATTACAGAAAATACAAAGTTTAAAAATAATGCTATATTAAACAGGCTTACATGTACTGATACTTCACAATGGATGAAGGTTATAGCAGGTACAGATAATAAGATGCTCTATATGGCAACAGATAATTACTGGGGAACTACAGATGAGAATCTTATTCAGAAACAGTTAGTTGATTTTGATACAAATACAAATTATGCGGATATTATTACAAGCCCATATTTAGATAAGCCATCAGAGGAAACCTATCCATGTGTTTCAGATATTTACATTACAGATAAGAATGGTGATAAGGTAGATACTGTTGGTAATGGTACATATGATGTTCATGTTTTATTTAACAGAGATATGGATCAGGAGACAGATCCTATGGTTTCTTACGGACCGGATGATCCATATACTGATTATACATTGAAAGGACAGTGGAATAGCAGCAGAGAATGGGTTGGTAAGATGCCGATTAAGGTTCTTATTAATCAGGGACATCAGTACTTCAGGGTTAAGGATGCTGTTGCAGCAGATGACCATTGGCTTACTACAGGAACTGACTGGGGAAGATTTGAATTCGATGTTACTGCCAGTGGAGCAGAAGCATTAACATTGCAGTCAGAAGGTAGAGTTGGAAGTATTTATCTTAACTGGACACAGGATGAATACGATACAATGGCAGGTTACAACATTTATAGAAGCGAAACAGGGGAGGAAGGAAGCTTTAAGAAGATTAATTCATCTATTTTGTCATCAGAAGAGAAAGAATACGAAGACAAAAAAGTCGAGGCAGGAAAGAAGTATTATTATTACTTTACAGTAGTAGATACGGCAATGTCTGAGTCAAGACCTTCTAATATTACTTCTAATACAGCAGTAGATGATAAGCCACCGGTAATTAAACATACAGCACTAAAATCTATAACTAACGGAGTTGGTGCAACTATTACAGCAACAGTTAAGGATAACATAGGTGTTGAAGGTGTTACATTGTTTTATCGAATGGAAGGAGAAGATAATTTTAAATCAGTTCCAATGAACAATACTACTGGTAATTATTATAATGCTCATATTAATGCAGAAGATATAACTGTTGGAAATCTTCAGTACTATATTGAAGCCACAGATGGAATTAATTATGCATACAACGGAAGTGCAACTGAACCAAATGTTACACCGGTAGAGTCTAAGGCGTTTGTGTCATCAGTTAAAGCTGATAACGGAGAAGTTGGCAAGAGCATGACAGGTATAGTCAAAGGTGTAAACTTTAATGAGTCAGACAGGGTTGTAATAGATGATAAAGAAGTTGATACAGAATATGTATCTGCCAAGGAACTTAAGTTTACTTTCAAACCTGAATATATGGGCAAGAAGAAGGTAGAGTTAACAGAAAATCAGGTAGTTGTGGCAAGTATTGATGATGCATTTGATGTAACGGATTCTAATGTGAAAGTTTATAATGAGGATACTATTATAACTAAAGAATTAGCAAAATCACAGAACTCATATTTAAAGACTAACTTTAATGGAAAAATTAATAGTTTAGAGGTGACTTTAAAAGACGGTGGCAAATATTTTTCTTCATCATTAAGTTATATAAGTGGAAATAGTTCAGGAAATACTTATAAATATAAATTTAATAATCAGAGTATAAATGGTGGAAAACTGGGATATTTTGAATATTATAACGAATCTACCGAAGTTCGACCTGAAGTAATCAGTGTCAAGATTAATGGTGTGGAAGTAGAAAACTTAGATTATGATTCTGAAAGAATATCATTTATTGAACAGAGTGAATACGTTCCTGTAAATGATATTAATGTTAAAAAATCAAGTGCTACTTTAGATATAGGAGATTCATTTACACCTAATGTAACAGTTTCACCTGCTAATGCCACATATCATGATTATGCAGATTATAGCTATGATTCAAGTGTACTTAAACAGAATGATGATGGTTCATTTACGGCAATTCAGAGTGGAAGTACTACAGTTACGGTTAGTTGTGATGGAAAAACAACATATATTGATGTTCAGGTTAACGAACTTCCTGTTAAAGAGATTACTTCTGAACAAAACAAGTATTCAGGAACTGTAGGCAATATTGTTACTATCAAGTTACAGGCTAAGCCAATAGAATCAATAGCAACTATTAACTGGTCTTATAACGATTCAGTTAAACTTGTTCAGTCAACAGACAATGGTAGAACTTGTGTATTTGAATTAACTAAAACTGGTTCTACTACAGTAACAGCATATTATAACAATGCTAAGTGTGAAATCCCAATTGAAATATTTAAGGATGAAGCATATGTGGAATTTGGACAGGATATTGTAACAATGTATCCTGATGAAACATATTCAGTTGATGCACAGGTTAGAAATGATACAAGTAACGAGAAGAGAAGTCTTCAGTGGACTTCAAGTAACACAGCGGTTGCAGAAGTTAATTCAGACGGGATTATTACAGCAAAAGGCAATGGTTATGCAGTTATTTCAGCATCGCTTGAAAAGAGCAGCCAGAAGGCAAGCATTATTGTTCTTGTTAATTCAAGTGCCACAAGCTATGAATTAGGCGACGTAAATATGGACGGAAAAGTAACGGCAGTAGATGCTATGCTTGCATTGAAACTGGCATTACTTGATAATCCTACAGATGCAATACTTGGCTTAGCAGATGTTAACGGTGACGGTAAGATTACAGCAGTAGATGCCATGAGAATTTTGCAGTATGCAACAGGAGAAATAACTCAGTTTAAGTAAGGAAGGTGTTTAAATGAAAATAAAGAATAAAATTTATCAATTCATTGTAAGCATCGTTCTTGTAGTTTCATTATTAGCAGGGGCAATAGTCCCTGCTAATACAATAGTAAAAGCAGACACAAATCCACGAATATGGACGTCTTATGAACAGAGTAATGGTGTTGTCAATGTACATTATTATGGTGAGGGCATAGTTGACCTTAGTAGTCTTCAAATGTCAATTAAATATAATAATGAGAAGTTACGTTATTCTGAATGCAAATTTGGAAATGAACTAGGCTCTACAGTAACTTCAGCCAAAGAAAATCAGGGAACAGTTAGTATAGCATTGGTTAATCTTAATGGCTTGTCAGTAGATAACAAGGAATTATTTACAATTACTTATACAGCCAATTTTGTTGGAAATGAGCAGTGCATATTTGAAAATAAAATAAATGAAGCATACGACAAGAATCTTTCAACCATTGATTTAAGCATCGATTCAGAATTAAGTATAAATGTGGATAATCCATTTAGCAGCAATTATCAGGTTAATTTTGAAGGAGTTTCCGATGCAAATGTTAATGATACAGTAAATTGTAAATTTGGTTTTAGCCGTAATGAAGGCGTAATGTCAGGCAGTTTTATTTTGTCTTATGATGAAGAAAAGGTAAGATTTCAAGGAGTTACGGCTAATCAGAATGTTGAAGGTTTGATGATTTCTTATAATAAAATTGAAAAAGGTAAGGTTAAAGTAGCTTATGCCTTTAGCAAATGTTATAACTTGACGATGAATTTTTTGAACATTCAGTTTGTACCATTAGAGAAGTCAACATCTAGTAACATTTCATTATCAGATGTAACAATAACAAACGAGCAGTTGCAGGAATGCACTTTTGATGGAAGTTATGAAGCAACAATATCAACGTCAGAGCAGCAGTCAGATAATTTGTTTACGGTAAATGGTCTTGATTCAATAGATTCACAGGAAACATTTGACGTTACAATTAATCTGGCAGGCAATTCAGGAATAGCTTCAATGACAGCTTATCTTGAATATGACAAAGATATATTTGAAATACAGGATGCGTCATTTTCTGATGGGATTTTGAAAAATTCATTTACTAATGTTTCAACTTCAACTAAAGGAAAAGTTAAATTTGCCTTTATGTCAACAGGAAACATAAAAGCTGACGGACAAGTTATAAAGCTAACCTTTAAAGCCACAAAAAATGAAAATGTAACAGGCAAATTCCAGCTTGTAGTAGATGAATTAACAGACTCCAACGCAACAAATCAGGAATGCAACATTTCAAACTTAACAACAAAGGTAAACAAAATCTGTATTCACAACTACATTGGACCGGACTTTCAGTGGTCAAGCGACTATAGTACTTGTAAAGCAGTGTATACGTGTGAATACAATAGCGAGCATGTGGTAGGGATAGACTGCGATGTGCAGACTAAAAGAACAGAACCTACTTGTGAAGAAGATGGAAGTATAGTGCATACAGCAACAGGCAAATACAACAACGAAACAATAACAGATACGAAGACGGAAAAGCTTGAAGCCAAAGGTCACATAGCAGGCGAAACTAAGATTGAGAATGCCACAGAGTCAACTTGCGAAGTTGGAGGAAGTTATGATGAGGTCGTTTATTGTACAGTATGCGGTAAAGAGTTAAGCAGAACTACAGTAAAGACAGAAGCCAAAGGTCATAAGTGGAATCCAGGAACAATC
>UMJF01003501.1_pt1 | contig 11047 bp, 10 predicted proteins | sample 1966001 | NCBI WGS metagenome assembly UMJF01 (sample SAMEA4836145, study PRJEB28245) | human gut metagenome | biome: gut microbiome; material: fecal sample | place: Denmark | collected 2008 | reverse complement strand
CCCAAACGCAAAAGCGCCAGCCGCGCGTACGGTTCTGCGTGTCGGGATGTGCGCCCATCTTTTCCCAGCTGCGCTCCCACATTCCAATGCCAAACAGGTAGACATCGTCCTTGGAGAGCTCCGGTGCGTGCGGAGCCGGTTTGCGGGTTGCGGGCTTTTTAGCCGTTGGCTTTAGCTTTGTATCGCTCACGTTTGATCCCATCATGACGCGGCAGCGTGTTGCCTTGGTGACTAGATGCGAAAGGTCCAAGGCTGCACGAATCGAAGGGACGGCGAAGTTTCTGTGATTCGTTCCACCTCGCGTGCTCGGTGGAACTTTCGGCAGAAACTACGATAACACCTGTGCGTTAGTTTTATGGACAAAAGCGGATTTGCGGGTGCGTTTAATCGGTAAGCGACATGTTTATACCACTGGCAGAATTGCCGTGGTAAAACTCTTGACAGTTTTACCAATTTGGGTTTCAAAATTGTTTGGCTGACGTTTGGTAAAACGTTTTTAGCAGGATGTTTACCATTTGGTATCGAAAGGTTCGTTTATGCCCCATACCGCCACTCCCAAGGTTGCTTTTATTTTCGATTGCGATGGCACCTTGGTTAATAGCACACCCGTTTGGGCTTATGCCCAGCCCGAGTTATTGCACCGCCACGGAGTTGACGTGACGGTCGACGATTTTGCCCAGTTTGAGCATCTTTCGCTCGAGGACGAATGCCAGGCCTACCACGACACATGGGGTATTGGCGCGAATGGCGAGGAGCTGTATCGCGAGCTTGGTGAGATTTTGATCGATGGGTACTCCAAGGTGCCGCCGCGCGAGGGGCTCCTGGCATTTTTGGAGCAGGCGAAGGCGGCAGGCATTGCCATGTGCGTGGCCACGTCTACGCCGGCCGAGCTGGTTAAGTCTGCGCTTGCGGGCGCCGGGCTCGATGCTTACATGGAGTCTGTTACCACGACGGGCGAGGCGGGTCATTCCAAGCAGTTCCCCGATGTGTACGAGCTGGCGCTGCGCCGCCTGGAGGAGCGTCACGGGTGCAAGTTTGAGCGCGCATGGGTGTTTGAGGACGCTGTCTTTGGCCTTAAGAGCTCTGGCTCCGCCGGCTTTAAGCGTGTAGGTATTTATGACCCGCACGGCCGCATGAAGCGCGATGACGTACGCGCCAACTGCGATATCTTTATCGACAGCTACGAGGAGCTGGATCTGGCCCACGTACTTTCGTTTGAGGGATAGGCGAGAGCTGTGGCTTGCAAGGTATTAGTGGCCTGCGGCTCGCCCGTGGTAGCGAGCGCGGATCTGTTGCGTAGGCTAGCAGGGGAGTGTGACCACGTTGTCGCCGTGGACCGCGGCCTCGACGCACTGCTGGGCGCGGGACTGAGCTGCGACGTTTATGTGGGGGATGCCGACACGGTGAGCGATGTGGGTCGTGCGCTGGTCGATGCCGCCACCGACTTTGAAGTTGAGCGCCACAACCCGTACAAGGACTATACCGATCTTGCGTTGGCGCTCGATTCCATCCGCCGTCGCTGGCCGGGTGCCGAAGTGGTTGCGACCTGCGCCACCGGCGGTCGCCCTGATATGGCGCTTTCCGTACTGGGCCTGCTCGCAGGCTACGATGACGCCCCAGTCTGGATTGCCGAGGACGAGACCATGGCCCGCATTCTGCACGAACGTGAATCCTGGACCATTGAGAATGCAACTGGCAAAACCTTTTCCATCATCGCCATAGCCCCTAACACCGAGGTAAGCGAACACGGTCTAGAGTGGGAACTAGATCACAGCCCACTGGGCTTGTTGGCCGACACGGGTATCAGCAACGTTGTAAGGTCAACAGCCACGATCCAAGTCCACACCGGCACAGCCATCGCTTACCTATATCAATAGGCATTTAGAATCTAACCTAAAAAAGTCCTTGCACCCCGCGCCAACTTCCCCTATAGTATCTCCTCGTCACGGGGGCGTAGCTCAGCTGGGAGAGCGCTTGACTGGCAGTCAAGAGGTCAGGGGTTCGATCCCCCTCGTCTCCACCATCGTGAATGCAAAGGCCTTCGGAATTCCGAAGGCCTTTTTCATGCCAATACACCCCGCGCCACAAACCCAATCCACACCAACAAAAAGTTGAACAAATTTTTTCCCATGTCTGTACATAGTTTGTTAGCCAAACGCGATTATCAGTGTAGATCGCCGTTCCATTTGGGCTTCAGGAACGTCCCTAATCACCGCCAGTACCTCAATAACCTGCATCAATGTGAACAACATCCCAAAACAACCCCGTTGAACACACTAAATGAACGAAATGTTGTCCGCGATTAGCCAAATCAGCTTTGCTATCAGCTTGTGCTAGGATACCTAACGTTACATGAGTTCAACTGTGCTCGCGGCTCCAGCAAGTTGCAAAGTGCAGGGTCGATCAGCATCCGGCCGTAACGGCGGTGCCAGAAACACCACGAGCTCCAATAAAGAAGTCATGCGACGTTTTTTATTTGTATTGAGTTAATTTCCTAGTGCAAATAATTAATAGATTGCATGCCAAAACGTAGCAGTCCTTCAGCTGTTTGCGTGCGGTCCAGTTTTGTACCCGCTTGACTGGCTCGCACGCAGCCAGCTGGGGATGCGGTCAATTTGCGATACACGTCCGCGTCTCTAGCAACTGCATTTGTACATACCGTTCACGGTGGGGCAGAGCCACGTGCTTGTCTGACTGGGCTCAGGGTTTGAATATGGAGCGCCTTCGCGCATAAGCGCCCTGGCGAAGCCATACCCAAACCCCGTGAGCCACACGTAAGACAGCAAGGGGGTGGTGCTCGTGTGGTATGTGATTCAGGTCATTAACGGTCGCGAAGATGTAGTGCGCGAGCGCATCGAGCGTGTGGTGCCAGCGGGCGCCATGCAGGAGCTCTTTTATCCCCAATTTCAAACCGAGATCAAAGTACACGGCGAATGGGTCAATACGACCAAGCCGCTTTTTCCCGGATATCTTATCTGCGATACGGCAGATCCCCGCACCGTGCAACAGTATCTGCTGCGCATGGACGACTTTGCCCGGGTGCTTGCCCAGGACGGTCAGTTTGTGCAGCTGGCAAAAGAAGAGGTCCAGCTTATTGGCGGATTTACGCATAGGGGAGACCGCGTAGTACCCATGAGCGAGGCCCTAAAAGACGGCGACCAGGTCGTAGTTACGGCTGGTCCGCTGTTGGGCCACGAAGGCCTTATCAAAACCATTAACAGACGCAAGAGCACTGCTTATCTGGAGCTCGACCTATGCGGCCGACGCGTAACTACGCGCGTTGGCCTTGCAGTGCTTTCGGCCGAGCAGCGCGTAATGCGAAACCTTAAAAAGGCGATCGCCTAGCTGTTGGCGACCGCTACACAGAACAGGGAGGATCCCCGACCCGGGGACGAAGTCTTGGAAGAAAACGTGTCGGATAAAACTCAATTTGCAACGGATGCGCCTGCGGGGGCAGCGCTCATTTCTCAGGCCATGGACCGGCGTGAGGGCGCCGCCAGCTACAGGGCCATGCAATCCATCATGGACTGGGACAACTCGCGCCTGGCCTACCGGGCCATAAAGCGCACGTTTGATATCGTTTTCAGCGGTGTTGTACTCGTCTTCATCGCGATCCCCGGTCTGGTGTTGGCCGCCGCCATCCGCCTGGAGAGCGAGGGCAACCCGTTTTACAGCCAGATCCGCGTTGGTCAGACCCGCCCCGACGGCAGCCTGACCACCTTCCGCATGTGGAAGTTCCGCTCCATGTACAGGGATGCCGACGAGCGCCTGGCCGAGCTCAAGGAGCAGAACGAGATCGCCGGTGCCATGTTCAAGATGAGGGAGGACCCCCGCGTAACGAAAATCGGCAAGTTCATCCGCAAGCACTCGATCGACGAGTTCCCGCAGTTCCTGAACGTCTTTCTGGGTCAGATGTCCGTGGTGGGCCCGCGTCCGCCGCTGCCGAATGAGGTGGCCGAGTACACGGAATACGACCTGCAGCGCCTGGCCGTGAAGCCGGGAATTACCGGCTGGTGGCAGGTTACGGAGCGCAACTCGACCGGATTCGACGGGATGGTTCGTCGCGACCTGGAATACATTGCGCGACGCGGGCTCCTCACCGATTTGAGAATTATCGCTCTCACCATCATCGAAGTGATCACGGGAAAGGGTGCGTGCTAGATGGATCTTTCAAAAGCCAAAGTGTGTATCCCGAGTTCAAGTGGAGGACATCTGACTCATATGTGGCTCTTGAGGCCATTTTGGTCACAAGCTGCCGATAGGTTCTGGGTGACCTTCGACAAGGAGGACGCGAATTCTCTTCTGGAAGGGGAGCGCGTCTACCATTGCCACTATCCGACGAACCGCAACATCCCGAACCTGCTGAAGAACACGGTTCTCGCCTGGAAGGTGCTCCGCAAGGAGCGTCCTAACCTAATTATCTCGTCTGGAGCTGCCGTGGCAGTTCCTTTCTTCGTACTGGGCAAGCTGCTGGGTGCCAAATGCGTTTACGTAGAGGTGTTCGACCGCGTGGATAAGCCGACCATGACAGGTCGGATGCTCAACGGGATCGCTGACCTGTTCGTTGTCCAGTGGCCGGAGCAACTGGAAGTATACAAGCACGCCGTGAACCTCGGCTCGATTTTCTAAGAAGTGGTCGAATGATTTTCGTTACCGTGGGCACCCACGAGCAGCAGTTCAATCGCTTGGTCAAGGCTGTCGACGAACTCAGGGCGGACGGGATACTTACGGTACCGGTTTTCATTCAGACAGGCTATTCAACATATGAGCCTATCCATTGTGATCACTCGCGTTTTGTGCCGTTCCATCAGATGAAGAATTATATGGAAGTTGCGGATGTGGTGATTACGCATGGTGGCCCTTCGAGCTTCATTGAGGCGATGGCGGCCGGGAAGGTCCCTGTTGTTGTTCCGCGTCGAGGGGACCTTGGCGAACACGTGAATGATCATCAAGCGGATTTCGTTCGCATTGTGGCGGAGCGCCAGGGCGGTATCGTGCCTATTTATGACGTTAAAGAGCTGCCTCAAGCAATAGAACGAGCCCGTGAACTTTCATGCGGAACCTATTTTAAGAGCCATAACTTAGAGTTCTGTAAGGAGCTCTGTGGTTTGATTGAGGAGCTTTAACCCCATGATACCCAAGAAGATTCATTACATTTGGTTTGGCGGTAATCCGCTTCCCCCTCTAGCTGAACGCTGCATTGCTTCATGGGAAAAATATATGCCAGGCTACGAGATCGTTCGTTGGGACGAATCAAACTTTGATACTGATTGCTGTGATTATGTTCGCGAAGCTATAAGCGTAAAGAAATGGGCATTTGCAAGCGACTATGCGCGATTCAAGATTTTGTATGAGCATGGAGGGGTCTACTTAGATACTGATGTCGAGCTTTTGAAGCCTCTCGATGAAATTATTCAAAGGGGCCCTTTTATGGGTTTTGAACAGGATTTCAGCTCTGGTACTGCCGGCGCTGTCGCTCCGGGGCTTGGCCTTGCGGCCAATCCGGGGCTTGGCCTCTACAAGACTATCCTCGATTCCTATGAGTCTGATCACTTTATAAAGACTGGTGGTGTCTACGACCAGACCACTGTCGTTGTTCGTACAACTGATATTCTTAAAGGTTTTGGACTTGAAGATAAACTTGGCATCCAAGAAGTTGCTGGGATAACTATTTATCCAAGTGAATATTTTTGCCCAAAGGATTTCCTTACGCATGAGATTAACGTAACTGAAAATACGTATGCCATTCATCATTTCGACGGATCATGGGCTGGACCGGCGACGCATTTTAAGCATAAAGTTATGAGAGCGGTTGGCCCTAGAGGGGTTATTCTTTTCAAGGTGTTTAAGAACATAATTAAGGGTGTTCGTTAATGGGCAACGCATTATTAACGATATTTACACCGACCTATAATCGTATTAATGAGCTTGAGCGCCTGTATGCATCACTAATATCTCAGACCGACTTTCGATTCGAATGGCTCATTGTGGATGATGGATCGACTGACGATACTGAGAACATGGTTATCTCTTGGTTAGACACGTCGCCCTTTCCTATTCGATATATCAAACAGCCGAACTCTGGAAAACACGTTGCACATAATCTTGGTGCTGCTGAGGCATCTGGAGAGTATTTTATTTGCGTTGACTCGGACGACTGGCTTGAGCCCAACGCTGTGGAGACTATCTTGCACGACATAACAGCTTTGGATACGGAAGAAGGTCTTCTGTATCCAAAGCTGTTTGCTGCGCAAACGGCTTTGGATACATGGTTTCCCGATGGTGCTGACAAGATTGAGCTTGCCGATATGCGCATGAAATACGGTCTCGTCATCGAGACGGCGATTGTCTTTAACACTGATGTTTTAAGGCGGCATCCATTTCCCGTTGTTCAGGGCGAGCGTTTCATTCCTGAAGGCTCGGCTTACTACGACTTCGTTGCTCCCGAGCTGTTTTGCGTGCACAACGAACCCTTCTACAGATGTGAATACCTCGAGGAAGGTCTCACCAAAAACATCTGGAAGAATTGGCTGGGCAGCCCGGTGGGTACGCGCATGGCACTTGTCAAGCGACATGAATCTGCCAGGCGGTACTCGAGCGTCCGAGCGCTGAGGGAAAGAATTTCGGCCCTCGTCGGAATCGAGTCCCTGAACATGGCGGTCGCTGAGCCCGTCTTCTCCGGAATCGATTCTAATAGGGTATTGGCCCTCCTTGTATTCCCCTTGTCTGTGCTGGTCGAAAGGAGACGTTTTGGAAGGAAAGTATCTTGATTAAGCGCAAGGCTGCCATAAAGCAATACACCGACATGAATGCGGGGAACGTTTCCTCCATGAGAGTCGTGGACCTTCTGTACTGCGCGTATCTTTTCTCGGTCGTGTTTATGAGCACGCTTGGCCTGAGCGCTGGTGACGATATTTATGTCGCCTGCGTCGGGCTCGGTGCCGCATTCGCGGTTATTAGGTTTCTTGCTTTGGACTTTGATCCGCGTTTCTTCTTGAGTGCAATGGGTCTTGCAGCCCTCGGCGTCATCGAGTTGGTTGTTAGCAAACGGTTCACCCTGCTACTTACGGTCATGCTGTTGGTTGGCGCCAAGGACATTGATATCAAGAGGGTGCTACTTACATTTCTGACCGCGAAAATCGTAGGACTTCTTTTCGTAGTGCTGTTTGCCGCTACGGGTATTTATGAAGTTGAATTTTACCAGTATTATAAAATGGCGACAGACACATACATTCAGCGAGTCCTTGTAAACGGCTCCTCTACCAACGTCATGCACTTGTCTTTTCTCACGGTCGTCTTCCTGACGCTCTATATGAAAAGGGGAAATTGCGGAATTATCGTCTACCTCGTGTTTGCCGTTTTGAACATCTTGTGTGAATACATCACGGGCAGTTACATCGGCCTGTTCCTCGGCATGGGTGGTCTGCTCCTGTTCTATGTACTTCAGCATTCAGGGAAGATAAGGGAACTGTTCGTCAGGTTCTCAACGGCCGTGCTCCCGCTTCTTATCGCATTTTCGTTCGGCACTGCGTTGCTCTATGGGAGAAACGGTTTTGTCGGCGTTCTCGATAGGATTTTTCAGGGTCGTATTTATTACAACAACTTCTTTCTCAGTAACTACACGGCGAGTCCATTCGGTCATGGCATGCTGACCTCAGAGGGTAATTTTGACAATAGCTACGTCTTCGTCTTCGTTGCCTACGGATTAATTGCCTTCATTTTGCTATTCGGATCAATGCAGTTAATTGTTAAACGGCTTAAAGAAACACGCGATTGGGCATCTCTTGCATTTGTGGTTATTTACATGATTGCAGCTCTGAGTGAAAGTTTTTACCCGGCTGCTGCTGTCAATCCATCCTTATTTCTGCTTGTTCCATTACTTAGCTTTAATGGGCATTTTGATATGTGAAGCAGGGCTGCGTCCTGAATAAACAATCTACTTTATAAAACCTTGAAACCTTGTTCGTGATGGGAATAGCTTACCATGTCACAAGAAATATCGTATTCCTCTAGCGAAGGCAGCTTTGCACCAGTTGCAATTACAACGTTGAGTAGAATCGAGTGCCTAAAAACAACGATTGATTCTCTCGGTAGATGCCATTGTGCCGAGTACACTGACGTCTATATTTCAGTCGATTATCCTCCGAATACAAAATATAAGTCTGGTTATGTGGAAGTCTGTAATTATCTGAACACAATTCATGACGACCATCCGTTTAAATCGCTAAATCTATATTTTCATAAGGTTAATTTAGGCCCGTTTGAAAACTATCTTTGGCTCGTACGTTTAATCCTCTCAAAACATGATTCGATTATCATTTTGGAAGATGATAACGAGCCTGCTCCTTGTTTCTTAGATTTTTGCAACAAGGCGCTTCAAATTTACGCTACCGATAACGATGTTGTTGTAATTAATCCTTCTGATTACGTTTGGTGTGGAGATGGATACACTCCATTACTTAGAAGCATAAACATTGATGATTGCAATACCGAGAAACGACAAATGTTATGGCATGGCATGGCATCCTGGAGTGAATGTATCCTACCGTATTACAACTTTGTTCTAGATCAATCAATCCTATCGATAGGCGATCATCCGTTAGCTTTATTAAAGCTATTCAAACGCTCCAAGTCCCTCTGCTACCAATATCTCAAGGACACATATAACACTAGAGTCAAAACGCCCTGGCACAATGGACGACTTTACTCTATTGATATGACATGGGATGTTGCCATGATTGTATTTGACAAGGTCGCCATTTGCCCTATCGAAAACTTGCAACGTGACTTAGGGGTCGTGGGCAACGGCCATAGCTTTACAAAAGCGTTCTCTAATTCAGCAGAACTACAGAATCGAAAACTAAAAGAAGAACCAGAATTTGACTTTGTGAACCCTCAAGACGCTGCCCTAAACATGGATGAGCTTATTCTTCACGACAAATTTCAGTCAAAACCTTGGTGGAAATGGGCATTCTTAATCACTGGTTATCTAGCGAAGTATTTACAGAGAAAGCTGACTGGAAAATCTCAAAAGCTAATCAACCCATGGAGCGAATATGACAAGTAGACAGGAGCCATCACTTAAACAAGAGACACTTTCTTCTTTAATATGGAAACTATTTGAAAGGGGAGGAAATGCAGTTGTTCAACTCGCCGTACAGATTGTTATGGCGCGTCTGCTTGCCCCTGAAGAGTTCGGTGCCCTAGCAATTATTCTTGTCTTCGTTAACATAGGCAATGCAATTGTTCAATCTGGCTTAAATACATCAATAGTTCAAGCTCAAACAGTTGAAGATTCCGATTTGTCGACAGTGTTCTGGTTGAGTTTTGGAACCTCGATTGTTCTGTGCTTGTTGGTCTATATTTCAGCACCAGCAATTGCGTCCTTTTACTCCTTGGATTATCTAATCTGGCCCTTACGTGTTATGGGTTTTTTGCTATTGGTAACAGCCTTCAATTCTGTTCAGGTGGCAATAGTACAGCGGGACCTTAAACTACGTAAGGTGTTTAATGCAACAATTGCAGCTGTCATCGTCTCTGGAATAGCTGGTATTGTTTCAGCCACTGCAGGGGCCGGCCTTTGGGCTTTAGTTCTTCAGCAGTTAATTTATCAATTTAGCAACTGTCTTTTTTTGGGCCTCCAGGTTAAATGGTTACCGAAGCCCATATTTAATAGGTCGAAAGCTCGCAAGCATTTTAGTTTTGGCTGGAAACTCCTCGTTTCTGGTTTATTGGATCAAGGCTATCAATCTCTTTCAGATTTAATTATAGGTAAGCAATTCAGCGCCTCAGACCTCGGCTTAGTTTCTCAGGGAAAAAAGTACCCCCAGGCTCTAGGGGGCATGTTGGATGGGGCAATTCAGCCTGTCATGCTATCAACAATTTCGCGTGTTCAGGCTGATTCCGATCAGGTGAAGCGATTAGTGCGAAGGGCCCTAAAAACATCAACCTTTATTATTGTTCCAGCTATGACGCTATTTGCAGTAGCGGCTAAACCGATTGTTGTCTTATTACTAGGAGAGAAATGGCTGCTTTGTGTGCCGTTTCTGCAGATGTATTGCTTTATATACGCCCTATTACCAATACACACCACTAACCTACAGGCACTTAACGGCATGGGGCGTTCTGATCTGTTCCTGAAGCTTGAACTTATCAAAAAGGCCTATGGAATCTGCTTCATTTTGTTTGCTGCCTTTATATTAAAGGACGTTTACTTAATGGTTGCCATGTATATGATTACCGGCATCATCTCGACATTTGTTAACGCTTATCCCAACAAACGGGTTATCGGATACTCCTACTCTGAGCAAATACGCGATATCGCTCCTGCATTTGTGATTTCAGCAATAGCAGGAGGACTTGCGCTGTTTTGCGGGTCATTTGTCGCCTCGCCTGGACTTCAAATTTTTGTCGAAGTTGCCGTAATGGCAATTACCTATTTTGGTATCGCAGGCATTTTTAAACTCGAAGCCTTTGAATACCTCATCAATACCGCTAGGGATTTCTTGGGTGCAAAACGTCGTTAAAGACGTTGCGTCAATACAGTATCCGTTTTAGTCATCGTTCTTTGAAAGCAGCATAGCGAAGGGAAGGTACCTGATATGGGTAACCGCATTCTTGTCACACAATCTTCCATGCCTCCTATGGAGGAATACTTTGAAGAGGTCGCACCTCTATGGGAAAGCCATTGGCTTACCAATATGGGTGTTGAGCATAAGAAGCTCGAGGCAGACCTTAAGGAGCGTTTGGGAATTAACAACCTTGCGCTGTTCACAAATGGTCACAATGCCCTAGAGTGCATCCTCGAGGCCATGGCTCTTCCGACCGGTGGAGAGGTCATCACTACACCGTTCACCTTTGCCTCTACCACTCACGCTATCGTGCGAAAGGGACTTACTCCCGTGTTTGCCGACGTGAATCCCGTGAATCTAACGTTAGATCCCGAGAGCATTGAACGATTAATCACCCCGCGCACCTGCGCCATCGTGCCTGTCCATGTATACGGTAATCTTTGCGATGTCGACGCCATCCAGGAGATCGCTGACCG
>UMJF01002890.1_pt1 | contig 11179 bp, 10 predicted proteins | sample 1966001 | NCBI WGS metagenome assembly UMJF01 (sample SAMEA4836145, study PRJEB28245) | human gut metagenome | biome: gut microbiome; material: fecal sample | place: Denmark | collected 2008 | reverse complement strand
AGCTTGCAAGCCGATACGTATTGAATCAGTTTGACAAAATTGATGTGGAGAATATTACAGCAGAAAAATTACATCAATTTATAGAAAACTGTAATATAGGTCTATTGGAATATGCAAAACAGTTTCCTGGTAAAGAAAACATGGCAACTACGCTTACAGGAATAATTTTATTACCAGATACTTGCTATATTTTTCATATTGGAAATACAAGAGTGTATGGATTGCAGGGTAGTTATTTAAAACAGTTTACAAAAGATCAGACAACATATCAGTGGCTGCTTGACAGAGGGCAGATTGAAGAAGCGGATATATGTAATAAGAATGAGATAACCTATTGTTTGGGTGGTGGAAATTTAAAATATGCAACAGGTATTTGTGTGAACGAATATTCCTTATTGAATCAGTGTAAAAGAATACTGCTATCATCAGATGGAATACATGAGCATGTATCAACAGATGAACTTGAAGATTTTATACTTGGTGATATCAACAAGGAGACAATGCAAAAAATTGCAGGTAAAGCAAGAAACAATGGATCAGAAGATGATAAAACAATTGTAGTAATAGACAGGATGTGAAATTATGGGATTACGATTTAGAAAAAGCGTTACGCTGTGCAAAGGTGTTAAGTTAAACTTTGGGAAAACTGGTATGAGTGTAAGCGTAGGCGGAAAAGGGTATCATAAGACAATAAATACAAAAGGTCAAGTAACGACGAGTGTTGGTATACCTGGAAGCGGTATTTATTATACTGACACAAAAAGACTAGGCGGAAATAGACAAGCTAACACACAAAGAAACACTCAAAATCAATATTATACTCAGAATGCAATTAGAGAACCTCAGCCTGTTATGGAATATGAAATCAATGATAGTATTGAATCCTATTTGAATCCACAAGAACAAAATATAAATTCTGGATTTGTGAAGAATGAAGTGATACAGGAACCTGAAGATAGAACTTACAAAGAGACAGAAACAGTGGAGAATGTTCCAAAATTGATTCCTGAGGATGAAATCAGAAATTTGTATCTAAAAAGTGATGAACCGGTGGATTGGACAGAACTTCTAGTAAGCACAACTGCAGATGATATGTTTATGGAACAAGATAAATGGATTTTTTTGAAAGGTATTTCTCACAGAATTTTGTCCGGAGATATTGATGCATATCTAGAAACCATTGAGAAAATGAGACCAGTAGATGATCTACTAGATTATGGAAGTCAATTTGAATTCGGAACGGACAATCCTAAATCTATGGAAGTCGAATTTCAGATAAATCAGCATAATAATACGATGCAAGGGTCAAATGGAATAAAATCAGAATTATATAATAAATATGTGGCTGCATGTTCAATAAGAGTAGCACGTGATTTGTTTGCACTTTTACCAGTAAGGTATGTTATTGTTTATGCACAGAATGGTGAAAAAGTAGTATTAGAGGCTAAGTTTGATAAGAATGTATTGCAAGCAATCAACCTTGAAAATACGGAAGCAACAGAAATAATAGAGAGAATGAAAATATAGATGAAATTGATTTGAAAATTATTATATTAAATTTGAAGAAATATGTGTTTAAATAAAAAAGGAGGAGAGAAAAGCAATGAAATTACCTGAGAGTATTTTAAGAACAATGTATGAAATGGAGCGTAGAAAAGAATTATTAGAAATTAGTATATTCTGTGAAGAATCCAAGAGAGATGAAATTGCATGTTTTTTTAATGTAACTATGAAAAAATATTGGATTGAAGCGGAAAAGCAAGTGGAAGAAAAATACGGCTGTAATAATGAAGATAATAATTATGCACCAACAGATGCATTCAGTTCAGATGGAAAAGTAATGGTATATTTTATTAGCAGACCAGTATTTTACAAATCCGAAGATTGTAGTGATGTAATTTCCGAAGAGGCGAATGCTGTAATTGAGAAAACTTTAGTGAAACTGCTTAGAGAATATCCGGAAGTATCGGTTGAGGGATATATGGGTTTTTGCTTTGAAATCGGGAATGAGAAAAAAGTGTATCAGTATGAATTGACTTCTAAAGGAACAGAAATTTGTTATGATGAAACGGACAGGGTTTATGACTTCGTTGGAGAGAGTATTGCTGAAACTATGAGAAATTATTTTTTCTGGAAAATACTTGCTAAGCAACTTGAAAAAGTATGTGGTTATACTAAAAAAGAAGAAATCGAAAATGTGTTGAAATTTATTGAGGCATATTCAAAATGGTTACCGGAAGATTCAGATAGTCGCTTATTTAAGTGGGCATCAATTAAATAAAAAAGTGTAATATAAAAGTTTCGTAAATAAAAATCAAGATGAATTTGTAGAAAAAATAAGGAGAAAAATTAATGAAATTACCTGAGAGTATTTTATGGACGATGGATCAAATTAATAGTGAGGATTTGTTAGGAATTTACATACTTTGTGAAGAATCAAAAAGAAAAGAAATAGCTATTTCTTTTAATGAAAATATGGATAGATATTGGAGAGAAGCTAAAGAAGAAGTGGAAAAAGAATATGGATGGTATAATTCAGATAATAATTATTCACCTGCAATTGCAGGTGGTTTTTCTAGGGAGAAAGGGGTATTCGTAAGGTTTTATAGTATACCAATTTTTTATGCACCAGATGAGCAAAGCGATATGGTGGCTGAAAATGCGAATGCTGCAATTGAGAAAACTTTAGTGAAATTGCTTAGAGAATATCCAGAGATATCCGTTGAGGGCTATATTGGTTATTGCTTTAGATTTGAAAATGGCGGGGAAGCTTATCAGTATGAATTGACTTCTAAAGGAACAGAAATTAGTTATGGTGAAACAGATAGAGTTTATGATTTTGTTGGAGAAACAATTAGTAGAGCAATGGAAGACTATCATTTTTGGGATGGATTGATTGAGAATGTTAGTGGCATATGGGGATGTACTGAAGATGAAGAAACTAAAAATGTGTTTGATTTTATTCATGCGTATGCAAAATGGCTTCCGGAGGATGCTTATGAAGGTGTACTTACATTTGCATCAAAAGAAATTAGACCTGAGTTAGAAGAAAAATTGAAAAAATGGGAAAATGGAGAAAAAGTGTTGTTGGAGGGATAACAAATGAAATCTGAAAAATCAATTTCTAAACACAGAATTATAAATAATAAAATAGGTTTTTATATTGTGACAATCATATGTACAATTATAGTTTCTTTAGGAGTAAGTACTAAATGTAATGCGGCAGTAAGTGATTTGGCATATATAAGATCAAATACTACTAGTTGGGAGAATGAGTATAAGCAATATTTCGAAAAGACAACTATGAGTGGTTTAGTCAATATAATCCTGATTACGAAAAAAGATATTCAAATGTCGATAGGGAGGTGAGTGGAGAAAACTCATATGGAGAATCCCTTTGGTTAAATGATATTAGATTATATTATGAAAATGAAAGCAGAAAGGCTGGAGTTGTATTACCATTAGGTGCTAATAGTGAAGATGCCAGATATTGCGACATATATATATGGAAAATTAGAATATTCAATAATATTGTATAAGGGACAATGGGATATATTATGTAAACTTCCAAATGAAATATTTTCAAAATCAAAGGAATATAAGATAGAAGCTGTAACACAGGACAAAGATAACAAAGAACTAAACTGTAGTGGAATTATTAAAGTATATAGACCTTTGGTTTTGGAGTAAAATATCAATTTAAGGCGAGAACTTTTTACTATAAAACAAATGGAAGAAAAGTATACAGTAAGTGGTCAAATATAGTAAAAATAAAAGGCTGAAAAGGTAAGTGCCAAAATAACAATTTATAAAAAATTAGGACTGCCAAGTTGTGGCAGTCCTATCTTTTACTTTATTCCATCATACAGCACATCCAAGAACTCTTCATATGTCTTAGCCTTCAAAATATTCTGCTGTAGTTTTGGTGTGTTGATTATTTCTATGAATATATCATACAAATGTTCAAAATCTTTCTGTTCTCCATGTTTTAGAACAAGCATGAACACTATCTGTATTTTGTTGCTGTCGTTCCATTTTACAGGATTTTTAAGCAATGCCACGGCAACTTTTGTGTCATTGGCACACATTTCCATAGGATGCGGAAGGGCAAATACATCATTCATATTTGTTTTTCCAATTGTTTCTCTTTTAAGAACAGACTGAAGGAAGTCTTCGTTTACAAAATTTTTCTCCTGAAGTTTGTTACACATCATCTTGATAACTGTTTCTTTGTCTAGCTGTTCGTTAAATCTAAAGAACAAATCCTTGTCAAAGAACTGGTCAAACATTTGAAGTCGTTTTCTCAAAAGTTTTGAAAGATATCTGTTAATTGATTCCACATCTTTATTGTTCAGTGCAAAGTCTACCATAATTGAAGGCAGCAGATTGCTTTTTAGAACAACAGTTGTAATAACAAAATCGATGTCTTTAACGTTCTCTTTGGTGTAGTTTGAATATTCATTATATGAAACGCATTTAACAATGTTAATCTTGTCCGGAAAAACAACATTTAAACGGGCTTCTAACATACGCGTTGTGGCGTGACCGCTTCCGCATACAAGAATAACATTTTTCTTTTTAGGTGACTTATAATAGCATCTTTCAATGGCGGCACCTATATAAATTGACACGTATCCAACATCTTCTTCTTTTAGAACGTAAGGTTCACATACGAAAACCTTGGAAATTGCAGTTAATGTAATTTCGTATTCCAAAGGATAGTTAGTATTTATTGTTTCCAAAAGAGGGTTGGTACTGTTTAAGTCATAAAGCTTACTTGTAAAAATAGACTTTAAATGTCTAAAAAGGTCAGCGATTAATATTTCGTCATTTCTTAAATCAAAGTTGTAATCCTGATAAATAACATCAAGGACCTTTAATATGGAAGTACGCAAATGGTCATCGTCAATATCAGTTATTTCAAGGTGTGTATTGGCCACAATCTGAAGATAAATATAGTTCTTTTCACCTTTGGAAATAGCAATATCGTAATGCTCTTCTAATTCACGGCAAAGACCGTTAACAAGTCCCATAATTGAAGCATCAGTGTTAATATTCTGAATGCTTATGTAATTATTTCCAAGAACTCTTGTAGTCATAAGAGCTAAATGAATGATTATATTTTTCAGGTTAAAATCGCTTGTCTTAACAAAATGTTCGTCCAATTGCTTTATTGTTATATCTTTAAGTAAATCAAGATCAATATCTTTAAATATTGTTCGTTCCTCTTTAGTAAATCCTGTAATGTAGTGATCAAAATCAGTGTACAAAACATTGTCGAATATACATTTTCTCTTAGAATCTTCAGAGCCGATTATTTTAATGCCGGCATTAAGTTTGGTAATATACTCCAAATCATATTTACCAATAATCTCTTTAATTGTTTTAATGTATTTATTTAAAGTATTCTTCGAAATAAATACAGATTCAGCCAAATCATCCATTGTAACATATTCGTTAGTGGATAATAAGGAATAAAGAATGGATTTGATTCTGTCTTCCGAAGAATCAAGAAGAGAAGTGTTATCCTCTTTTGTATCCATTTCCTTTACAAATTTGTTGTACTTTTCTTCATCCAAAATAGAAATATAATAACCGTGATTTCTCTTTAGTTTAATAATTGCCCCGTTCTTTTCAAGGTCATTGTTTATCTCATGGATGTCATTTCTTATAGTTCTGTCCGTTATACCAAGCAAGGATTCTAAATCATTAACAGATGTATATTCGTTTATTCTGATTCTGTTAAACATAACGTCTAAACGACTGTACTGAAACATTTCTGCCTCCTCTTAATGAAAGTATTGTTCATTGCAACCCACCCTGTATCCCACGGAAGTTTTGTGGCAAACACGTTGATTCTCCTTGTTTTGCTCCGCCGCCCACAGTAAGACAAAAAACAAAACTCGCCTACGGCTCAGACAGTTGTTTTTTGCCTTACGCTATGCTCACAAAACTTCGGGAATCTGCCTATTGTTTGCACACTAAAACTTCCGTGAAATACAGGTAATATTGCAATAATCTAAATTTGTATTTCTACTATTACTTTATAATAGTATAGTTTGGTTTTTATAGTATTAGTATATGATATCTGGCTTTAAAGAGCAAATGTATTTTTTTCCGTTTTGAATCGGAAATGTGTGACAGTGGTGTGAAATGGGTTTCCGTTTTGAAACGGAAGTTGGGGTAGTGAAGGTGATGTTTTTCCGTTTTAAGTTGGAAATTGGATGAATTGAAACGGAAGCAGGTTGTGGGTATACTTAATGCAAGACAGCAAGATAAAACATTTATTTGGAGGAAATAATGATTAAAGAAAATTATATTTTTTTTGACATTGATGCTAAGAACAAAGAAGAAGCTTTAGACTTTATCAGCAGCAAGGCTTTTGAATATGGCATTACTGATGACAAGGAAGGTTTACTTGGAGATTTCTTAAAGAGAGAAGAAGAGTACTCTACAGGCTTACAGGATGAATTTGCAATACCTCACGCAAAGTCAACTCACGCTAAGGAAGTTGCTATTTTCTTTGTTAAGTGTAAGAACGAACTTGATTGGGAAACATTAGATGATTCTAAAGTTAAGTATTTATTTGCACTTATTGTACCAATGAAAAATGCAGGGAACGAACACTTATTAATGATTTCAAAATTGGCAACTAGTCTTTTGGAAGATGAATTTAAGGATAAGGTTAAATCATCAACTGATAAGGCAGAGCTAAAGGAATATATATTAAAAATTATGAAGGAGGACAATTAATATGAAAATTGTAGGAATTTCAGCATGTCCAGCAGGACTTGCACATACACCAATGGCAGCTAAGGCCTTAGAAAAAGCTGGTAAAGCATTAGGTTATGATGTAAAGATGGAACAGCAGGGTAGTATGGGACAGGTTAACGAAATTACAAAAGAAGAAGCTCAGGCAGCTGATTTCGTAATTATCGCTTCTGACCAGAAGATTGTTGGCATGGACCGTTTCGAAGGCAAGAAGGTTATCCGTGTAGATATTAATATCTGCATTAAGGCACCTGAGGCTGTATTAAAGAAATGTGTTGCAGCAGTTAGCAAATAATAGCCAAAAAGTATTTTTAGATAGATAAAGTACAAAAGATAATCAAAAATACTAAAGACAAATTTTTTACAAAACTAAATACAAAAGATAAAATTAAATACTAAATACAAAAGATAAAATTACTGAAATACACAAAAGATGAATTAAACAATTAATGTTTAATTACAAAAGAAAAATACATATTCATATATGTAAAAAATACAAAAGATAACTAAATAAAAAAGGAGATTAAGAGACATGAAACAATTTTTTAAAGACGCAAAAGGTCATTTGATGACTGGTATCGGCTACATGCTTCCTCTTATTATCGGAGCATCATTAGTAGTTGCCATACCAAAACTTATAGCATTATGCTTTGGTATTACTTCATTAGATCCATATGCAGATGGAACAGGCGTATGGCACATCATGAAGTTAATTGAAAACGTAGGTTGGACAGGTATTGGAATGGTTAATACTGTATTAGCAGGATTTATCGCTTACAGTATTGCAGATAAGCCGGCTATCGGTGCTGGTTTCATCGGTGGTGCAGTTGCATCAAGTACTTACGCAGGTTTCTTAGGTGCCGTAATCGCAGCTTTCATCGCTGGTTACACAGTAAAATGGGCTAAGAAGCACATTCACCTTCCAGAATCAATGGGTTCAGTAATGCCACTTGTTGTTTGTCCTTTAATAGCAACAGGTTTTGTTGCAATAATAATGGGTGTTATTCTTGCTACACCACTTGCAGCAATTAACACATGGTTAGTAAATTGGATTAGTTCAATGTGCCAGAACCAGAGCTCACAGTTAGTAATGGCTATGATCCTTGGTGCAATGATCGCCAGTGATATGGGTGGCCCTATCAACAAGTCAGCTTGGATGGCAGGAAACGCATTAATGGCAGAAGGAATTTATCAGCCAAACGTATTCATCAACGCAGCAATTTGTATGCCACCTTTAGCATACGCTATTGCAACAGTAATCAAAAAGAAGAGATTCTCAGCTGAATTTAGAGAAACAGGTAAGAGTAACTGGGCTATGGGATTTGTAGGAATCACAGAAGGTGCTATTCCATTTACACTTGTTAAGCCACAGATTTTAATTCCTGTAAATATGTTCGGTGCAGCAATTGGTGCAGCAGTTATCGCTATCTTAGGTGGTAAGGGTGATATCCCTCCAGTAGGTGGTGTTTACGGATTCGTATCAATAACACACGGATGGGCTTACCTTGTAGGTATCTTAGTTGGTGCATTCGTTATAGCTATTCTTGCTACACTTTTCGTAGATTTCAATGATAAGAGCGAAGCAGGTTCAGAAGATGTAGATATAGACGAAATTGACATCTCATTTGAAGACATCAAGTAATTAAAAAAACTAAAATCAATTTTAAATAATAACTTTCAAAACTATTAGGGCAGGGGCCGGGTTGCCCCTGCTTTTTTTAAAAACATTAGGAGGATTGTAATGAAAAGAAAAGTACATGTAGTACCTCATTCACATTGGGACAGAGAATGGTATTTTACAACATCAAGATCTAAAGTTTATCTTATGAAAGATTTAAAGGACGTATTAGATACTTTAGAAAGCAACCCTGATTTTAAATATTTTATGGTTGACGCACAGGGGTCATTACTTGATGACTATATTAAGTGGATGCCACAGGATAAAGACAGAATAACAAAATTAGTTAAGGAAAAGAAGTTAGTAATCGGACCTTGGTATACACAGACTGACCAGTTAGTTATTTCAGGTGAAAGCATTGTTCGTAATATGTATTACGGAATGAAGCGTTGCGAAACTTTTGGCGGATATATGAATGTCGGATATGTTCCTGATTCATTTGGACAGTCAGGTAACATGCCTCAGATTTACAAGGAATTTGGTATTGAGGATACTTTATTCTGGAGAGGCGTAAGTGATGATATGGTAAATCACACTGACTATAACTGGAGAGGTGACGACGGAAGCGTTGTATTCACAACACAGATTCCTTTCGGATATTATATTGGTGGAAATATTCCTGAAGATCCAAAGCAGAGTGAAGAATTTTGGCAGAAGGAATGTTTCGAAAAAGCAGGCGGACGTAGTGCTACAAAGCATATCTACTTCCCTAACGGATTTGATCAGGCTCCAATTAGAACAAATCTTCCTGAAATTATTAAGGAAAGAAACGAAAAAGATCCTGAAAATGAATATGTAATCAGTTGTATTGAAGATTATATTAAAGATGTAAAGAGCGAAAATCCTGAATTAGAAGAAGTAAGTGGTGAACTTGTTATTGCTAAGCATATGAGAATTCACAAATCTATTTTCTCATCACGTTCAGACTTAAAGGTTATGAATACACAGATTCAGAACTATGTAACTAACGTAATGGAACCACTTCTTACATTATCATACAATTTAGGAAATGATTATCCTCACGAAGCAGTAGGAGAAATCTGGAAATTATTATTTGAAAATGCAGCTCACGATTCAATTGGTTCATGTATTTCAGATACAGCTAATGAAGATGTTTATGTAAGATATAAGCAGGCAAGAGATATTGCAGTAAACTTAGTTGAATTACATTCACGTCTTATTGCAACAAGTGTAAAGAATGATGCAGAGATGACATTTACACTTATTAATACTTTACCTCAGAAGAGAAATGATACAGTTGTTGTTAAGACATATATTCCGGGTGGAAATTTTGCAATTTTAGATGAAAAGGGTAACAAAGTAGACTATACAGTTATTGAATCAAGAGATTTAACAGATTATGTTTTATCACAGACAATTAAACTTGATCCTTCACGTAAGTTCTATGTTCCAAGTAAGGTTCTTGAAGCTACAATAGCTATTAAGACTAGCGATGTACCAGCATTTGGTTATGTTCAGTACACACTTGACACAAAGGGCAATAGCGCTAAGAACTTAGAAAAGAAGAATACATTAGAAAATGAATTCTATGCAATTAACGTTGAAGAAGACGGTTCATTAACTATAACAGATAAAGAAAATAACGTTACTTATAAGAACCAGGGTGTTCTTGTAGAAAACGGAGATGATGGTGACAGCTTTAACTATTCACCACCAAGAAAAGATTTAGAAGTATTTTCTAATAAATCAGAATGCAGCGTTGAAGTAAGTGGTAGTGATATTTATGATCAGGCAGTAATTAAGTTTAACATGGTAGTACCAAAAGACTTAGAAGAACGTGCAGAAGGTAAGGTAAGTGTAAATCTTCCAATTACTATGACTGTAGCTCTTAGAAAAGATTCTAAGGTTATTGATTTTAACGTACATGTTGATAACAAAGGTTTATCACACCGTTTATGTGTATTATTTGACAGCCAGATTGTTTCATCATTTAACTATGCTGATGAACAGTTCGGTTCAATTAAACGTCCAAACTACTATGAAAAGGAAATGAAACTTTACATGGCAAGTGCGGAAAACAAAACAGAAAAGAAAACAGGAGTTCAGGAACTTGCTAACTGGGCTAATGACCAGTCAACATGGCAGGAACCACCTATTAGCATTGAACCTACACAGTCATATGTTTCATTAACAGATGGCAAACAGGGTATTGCTGTAATTCCACAGGGCGTAAGAGAATACGAAGTTCTTGATGATCATATGATTAGACTTACATTATTCCGTACTTATGGATTTATGGGTAAGGAAAATCTTATTTATCGTCCGGGCCGTGCAAGTGGTGAAAGAATTATTGAAACACCTGCAGCTCAACTATTAAAAGAAATGGACTTTGCTTTCGGATTTACAACATACGCTTCAGACATTAACGAAGCTAACGTTGACACATTAGCAAAAGCATATAATACTAACATTGAAGTTTATACTTATGCAGAATTCTTAAACGGAAGATTAATCTTCTCACAGCGTGAAATTGAAGGAACAAAAGAAGCACGTTATTCATTATTTGAAACAGAAAACAAACTTGTTGTTTCTGCAATGAAGAAAGCTGAAGACAATGACGGATATATTATCAGACTTTTTAATGGTAAGAATCATGAAAACATAAGTGATACAATCAAGTTTAACTTTGATGTAAAAGAAGCTTACTACACTAACTTAAGAGAAGAAAAGACTGAAGACATTAAGGTAGAAAACAATACAATTAATGTT
>UMJF01019455.1_pt1 | contig 11343 bp, 8 predicted proteins | sample 1966001 | NCBI WGS metagenome assembly UMJF01 (sample SAMEA4836145, study PRJEB28245) | human gut metagenome | biome: gut microbiome; material: fecal sample | place: Denmark | collected 2008 | reverse complement strand
TGTGATGTGATTGGAGAGATTGTTCAATCATCAGACATATGCTTCAATACATCATTAACTGAGATACGAGATATTTTCTCTGAGACAAAATGTTATTTGTGGTTGAAAGATGTGTTGACAGACCTAAACATTTCCAGCGAATCAGATTGATTAAATAATAAAATTACAACAAAAATTCTGTTTGACTTTTCCAAAAAAGAAAAATATAATAATTCCTGAACGAGTAGCAGACTAGCGTAAATCCAGTTATGTTACTCGTTTTTTTATTTTAAAGTTAATAGAAAGACATGAAAAAAGTGTGTAGCCTATCAGCGTAAGTCCAGCTTATTGTGATAGGAACACACTTTTTTTGTGCCGCAAAACAAGGAGGTCAAATCCTCTGCTCCTGCAAGGGCGCATGCTATGCAGGCATAGCAGACATTTTGCTTCGCAAACAAGGAGGATAAATCCTCTCCTCACTCAAGGGAGTTCGGATTTTTCCTTCGGAAAAACAAGGAGGATTGTATGTCAGAAAGTAACAAAATGAAGGAGATGCCGGTCAATAGGCTCATGGTGCAGATGGGAATACCGATGATCTTATCGATGGCATTGCAGGCGGTCTACAACATTGTGGACAGTGCCTTTGTTGGAAACATGAAGGTGGGAAGTGAAGCGGCGCTTAACGCACTGACACTGGTGTTCCCGGTACAGATGCTTATGGTGGCAGTAGGAATTGGAACGGGCGTCGGAACCAATGCGCTTCTCGCAAGGACACTCGGACAGGGAAATGCCAAAAAAGCTGCAAAAGTGGCGGGCAACAGTTTATTTCTCGGAGTAATTATTTATGTGGTATGTTTCTTATTTGGAATTTTTGGAGTAAGAGCATATATTTCATCACAGACCATTGATCCGGAAGTGATTTCAATGGGAATGAGTTATTTAAGAATATGCTGTGTGGTTTCATTTGGAATCATTTTCTTCTCATTATTTGAAAAATTATTACAGGCGACCGGACGTTCCCTTTATTCTACGATCGGTCAGGTGGTAGGTGCGGTCGTAAATATAATTCTAGATCCGATCATGATTTACGGTATCGGACCGGTTCCTGAAATGGGCGTGGAGGGCGCAGCCTATGCTACTGTAATTGGGCAGGTCGCATCGGCAGCATTATTATTTATTTTTCATATGAAATTAAATAAAGAGTTTGAGCATGGTGTGGAATACATGAAGCCTGATACCGGAATTATAAAAGAAATCTATGCGATCGGACTTCCGGCGATCATTGCACAGGCATTGATGTCTATCATGGTTTATGTGATGAATCTGATCTTAAAATTCAGTCCTTCTGCACAGACCGCATATGGATTGTTCTATAAAGTGCAGCAGTTTGTATTGTTCCTCGCATTTGGACTTAGGGATGCGATCACACCGATCATTGCGTTTGCCTACGGAATGCACAGCAAAAAGAGGATTCAGGACGGAATCAGGTATGGACTGATTTATACGATCGTACTTATGGTCATTGGTGTGGCGATCACGGAAATTTTCCCGGGTGCTTTTGCGACGTTATTTAATGCGGGACAATCCAGAGAGTATTTCATCGGAGCGATGAGAATCATCTCCATCAGCTTTATTTTTGCGGGAATCAATGTGGCATATCAGGGAATTTATCAGGCACTGGACGGTGGTATGGAATCACTTGTGATCTCGCTGCTCAGATAGCTTATAATTATATTACCGCTGGCTGGCATTTTCTCTGTTTTTGTCAGAAACGGTCAGATGGGAGTTTCGTTGATCTGGTGGGCATTTCCGATCACCGAGCTTACCGCATGTCTGGTGGGATATGTATTGTTGAAGAGGATCAGAAAAAACAAGGTAGAAAGTTTAAGTTAAGGAGGAGTCAGTTATGGAAAAGAGAATCATAACGATCAGCAGAGAGTTTGGAAGCGGCGGCCGCTTTATCGGTGAAGAAGTGGCAAAGAAACTTGGGATTTCCTATTATGACAAGGATATCATCGGACAGATTGCGGAGCAGTCAGGATTTTCACCGGAATATATCCGGGAAAATGCGGAATTGTCTCCGAAGAAAGGCTTATTTGCCTATGCATTTTCCGGACGTGATATCACAGGAAAATCCGTGGAAGATATGGTGTATGAAGCACAGAGAAACGTGATCCTGAAAATTGCGGAAAAAGAAAGCTGTGTGATCATAGGAAGAAATGCGGATTTTATCTTAAAAGACCGGGAGGATGTGCTGAATGTTTTTATACACGGGGATATGCCGGAAAAAGTGCAGCGTATCTGTAAACTATACAATGTCGCAGAAGCTGATGCTGCAAAAATGATAACCGAAACAGATAAAAGGCGTAGAACAAACTATAATTTTTACACAGACCAGAAATGGGGAATGGCAAAAAATTATACATTATCTTTGAACAGCTCGCAGCTTGGATATGAAAGGTGTGGGGAAATCATTATGGAGTGCGTAAAATAGAGAATAGTATGGATCAATAAAAAAAACTGGTTTTTGAGGTGTCCCCTCAAAAACCAGTCCTTTTTTATGATGTCTGAAATTCTGTTAAATTAACACTTCTCAGGTTCCGGATAATCAACCCCGAAAGTTTCAACTGTCACGGTTTTCATTACCTGTGGCTGTAATGGACGGTCAGAGTAATCAGTTGCTGTTTCTGCAATTTTATTGACAACATCCATACCATCGATCACTTTACCGAATGCAGCATAAGCGCCGTCTAAGTGTGGAGAGTTCTTGTGCATGATGAAGAACTGGGAACCGGCAGAATCCGGGATCATAGTTCTTGCCATGGATAAAACACCTTCAGAATGTTTTAAGTCATTTTTGAAACCGTTCTGGGAAAATTCTCCTTTGATTTCATAGCCCGGGCCACCCATTCCGGTTCCGTCCGGATCGCCGCCCTGGATCATAAAACCGTTGATGACACGGTGGAAGATAACGCCGTCATAAAACCCTTTTTTTACTAAACTGATAAAGTTGTTTACAGTATTTGGTGCGATTTCAGGATAAAGCTCTGCTTTCATGATATCGCCGTTTTCCATCTCGATTGTAACAATTGGATTTGACATAATAATTGATTCCTTTCATTGAATATGATATCGTGATTTTTCATATACACACCATATTGTAACGAAAAAATATGTTTTCGTAAAGATAAAACGCAAAAAATCAGATCGTTGTATTCTGAAAGCAGACTCTGATCTTTTGTGCAATGCCGGCATCAATAAAGCCTTTGTCTGCCATATCATCGAGAATATCGCAGGTTTTTTCATGCGAAAAACCCTGTTTATAAGGGCGGCTTTCGGTGAGTGCCTGATAAATGTCTATACACGCCATGATGCGTTCCGGCTCGTTTAATTCAGCGGCAGTTTTGCCGAAAGGATAGCCTTTTCCGTTCAGTTTTTCGTGGTGGAATGCTGCCCAGTCACGGATGTCTTCAAAATCGTTGATATTGGACAGAATCAGATAAGTATATCCTGCATGGTTTTTCATTTTTGAAAATTCTTCATCGGTCAGCTTATCCGGTTTTTCCAGAATATCATTGTCGATTGCCATCTTGCCGATATCATGAAGTGCGCCGGCCAGGTACATTTTCTGAACCTGTGTGGAATCGTAGCCGATGTACTCTGCAAATGCGGCTGCTTTCTCAGCGACACCGATGGAGTGTCTGCTTGTAAAAGAAGATTTATAGTCGACGATTTGCGCAAAAAAGTCGGCGATATTTTTGCAGGTTTCCCAGTCAAAGGTCTGTTTTTCTCTCGGAACGATCTCCCAGAGTTTCGTTTCAAAGGAGTCATCTTTGAAATCTGCAAATTCGTTATCTGAAAATATATGGAAAAAAGCATCCACACATGCGGCGTCAAAAAGTTTATCCGTATGCTGGATCAGGTACTGTTTTACCATATCCCATCTCTGTGTTTCAAATGCACCGCTGTGCCCGATGATATCCACCACATCGGCAAGGTGGATAATGCGCGCAGACAGAGGAACTTCATCCCATTTTTTGTGAAATGGCCCGGTGCCGTCCGCGTGCTCATGATGGTATAGGATTGCATTGGTAACGTCAGTTTTAAAAGGGATTTTTGCAAGATTCTGTTCGCCGTAGATGCAATGCAGGTTCGTAGTGTTTGCCACAAGGTCAGCGGTCAGGTCTGCCGCGGAATGCTCCTGCAATTCCTCGGAAATATATTGTGTGAGGGCGTTGTCGTGCAACAGAGCGCAGATTGCGAGATCCTGCAGGGCATCCTCCGGGAGATCAAAATACTGCCCCATGCGCACACTGATATAGGCCACTCGTTTTCCGTGTTTATTTTTAATGTTTACCAGTTCTGCCTCGATGCAGTCGAGAGCATAGGAACAGGCACTGATCAAACCGATAATATCTATCTCCATGATTTATTTTAATGAAATCGTACTGCATACAAAGCGATGCCTTGCGATTTCATAACCTCCTAAATTAGTAATAATTCCTATTATTGAATTATAAAATCAGTTGCCCCTATTGTCAATATGTTACAGTTCACAGGTTACCCTGCGAACTGTAACTTCGCAGCCCCATATAAAGTTTTGCTTCGCAAAAGGGGGCTGCTCACACCCGCATCACGTTCATACGTACCTGAACAGCATGGTGTTCAGGTGCTGAGTGAACAGTAACGTCAATATTCGTTACAGTATTCATATGACCATGATTAGTTTTAGCAGGAATAGCAGAAGTTTCATATTTTTATATGAAGTGTCTCAAAAAACTTCCTTGTAAATTTTTTCGTTTTATGGTTTGATAAGTACAGAAAAAGAGTATCGGAGAACAAAGGAGAGAAAAAGTATGCCAGTTTTTGATTTCAGCAGCGCTTCAGAGGAAAAAGAAGCGTTTGTATGTACATATACCGCATTTACATCAGACAGTTCCGAAAAAACACCGGATGATCCGATCCTGGTGTTAGACAATCAGCAAAAACAGTGGAGCCATCATTCCACCGGAGTATTTTGCAACCAGAGCCAGTGGACAGCATTTGAGTTTAAGGAGGAGGACGAGACATTCCGTTCCAATATCCTGCGGATCGATGCACGTTTTGTGAATTTGATCAAATGGCTTGGGGAGAACCGTATCAACGTTCTTTTGTCTGGGGAAAACAGGGCAGACGGCTATGCCGTGTACAAGATCAGGGAAAATGCTTTTCATGGCGGCACGAAACTTTCCGCAGCGGATGGATTTTTGCAGTATGTGATGGAACGCCTTTTATCGAGCAGCGCACCGGAGCAGGAGGATGAGGACGAAGAGTTAGACGAGAGCGGCGACAGCATGAAGCTTACCAGTATCCAGAGTATTTCGGATTTCTTAAACTGCGCAGGAAGAACCATGCCGGACAATATCAGACTGTGGGCGAGAAGAAATTTAGCAGTTGCACGTTCCAGCGAAGTGTCTGCCGAGGAACGCCGCCACGCGCAGCGTGCACTTTCCATTATGACGAATATCCAATGGAAAAATAATTATTTTGAAGCAATCGATCCGGTGGAGGCGCGCAGGATTTTAGATGAAGAACTATACGGAATGGAAAAAGTAAAACAGCGTATCATGGAGACCATCATCCAGATCAACCGCACGCACACACTTCCAGCGTATGGACTTCTGCTTGTCGGACCGGCAGGAACCGGAAAATCGCAGATTGCCTATGCGGTGGCAAGAATTTTAAAACTGCCGTGGACGACACTCGATATGAGTTCCATCAATGACCCGGAGCAGTTGACCGGAAGCTCCCGTATCTACGGAAATGCGAAGCCTGGTATTATTATGGATGCATTTTCCATGGCTGGCGAGTCGAACCTTGTATTCATCATCAACGAGCTTGATAAGGCTGCATCCGGAAAAGGAAACGGCAATCCGGCGGACGTACTTCTTACCTTATTAGATAATCTTGGATTTACAGACAACTATATGGAATGTATGATTCCGACCGGCGGTGTCTATCCGATTGCAACTGCCAATGTAAAAGAAGATATCAGCGCCCCGCTGATGTCACGTTTTGCAGTGATCGATATCCCGGATTATACGCAGGAAGAGAAAAAAATCATTTTCTCCAAATTTGCACTGCCAAAAGTATTAAAGAGAATCGGATTGCTGCAGGGCGAGATCGTTCTGACCGGGGAGGGACTGGATGAACTGATCGAGCAGTATAAGAATACATCGGGAATCCGTGATCTGGAGCAGGCGGCAGAGCACCTAGCAGCCAATGCACTGTATCAGATTGAAGTAGACCATGTAAAACAGGTTGTGTTCGATGCGGAAATGGTAAAAAAATTATTTGCATAATAGAATTTTAAAGAACGTTGGAAGACCATCTCATGAAAATTTTCATGGGGTGGTCTTTCTCTGTCCAAATTAATGGACAGAAAATATAGATAATATATGACGAAAGAATGTTCGTGGAGCGAGCACTTTATTGTTGGAGGTAACAAAAGGTAAAGAGGAAGAAAGTGAGGAGAGAGGCAGATGAAAAGAGCATATCAGATCATTGCAGTAGATTTTGACGGAACACTCTGCACGGATTGTTTTCCGGATATCGGACAGCCGAATACAGCGCTGATCGAACTGCTACAAGGATTAAAGCAGCAGGGACGTCAGATTATTTTATGGACGTGCCGCTGTGGAAAACAGTTAGAGGAAGCAGTAGAGTGGTGCAGAAAGAGAGAACTGGAGTTTGATGCAGTGAATGAAAACTTGCCGGAGATCATTGAAAAGTATGGATCAGACGGACGAAAAATATATGCAGATGTTTATATTGATGATAAAAGTTGCTTCCCATGGGAGGTAAAAAAGGTTGACGCTCTATCGTGAATTACATATAATAAGCTTGATTTACTGTGCCTTTTGGGGAAGTACCGAAGGCATTTGGAGGAAAAATGAGAAGAAACCTTAATATAAAACAGAGAAAATGGCGGAGCCTGATTTTTGCAACGGTTTTTGGCGTGGCAGCAGCAACAGCCACGATAGCGGTGAAGCCGGTGGAAAATTATGCTTACACGGAGACGGCAGGAGTGTTGAACGATGGTCCGGTGCAGATGCGGAAATCTCCGGTGAATGGCGAAAAAATCACATCTCTGGCGGCTGGAACAGCCGTCCGCGTGATCGATGAAGAGGACGGTTCGGATGGAATGAAGTGGTATAAAGTACAGATTTCCTACAATGGAATGTCATCGACTGGTTATATCAGGTCTGATTTCATCACGCTGTCATCCGAGGATACTTCTGCGGGAAGTACGATCACAGATAATTCAGCACAGGGTGCAGCCGGAGTTGTCACCAACACGAACGGCAATGTCTATGTGAGGACAGGTGCGAGCACGGCATATTCTCCGGTCACGACGGTAAAAAGAGATCAGACAGTCAATGTACTCGGACAGACAACCACAAATGGAACTGTGTGGTACAATGTGACATTTAATAAGAATGGTGTGGACTATGCAGGCTGGATCTGTGGAACCTATCTGGCAGTAACCGGACAGACTTCTGCGGATGGATCGCAGGGAGACACCACAACGGTGACGGATGATGAGTATGTTGCATCTTTAAAAGCAGCGGGATTTCCGGACAGTTACTGTAATTCGCTTCTGGCATTGCACCAGAAGTATCCAAACTGGCAGTTCGTTCCGGTACAGACCGGACTGGACTGGAATACCGTCATTGCAAATGAGAGCGTAGTCGGAAGAAATCTGGTACAGAGTTCTTCCAATGATGCAAGAAAATCCACAGAGGCAGGAGCCTACGACTGGGCAACAAATAGCTGGTATGGTTATGATGGAAAAAGCTGGGTGAGTGCTTCTTCCAACTACATAGCGTATTGCATGGATCCGAGAAATTACTTAAATGATACTTACATTTTTCAGTTTGAGACATTGGAATATGCACCATATCAGAATGTGACCGGAGTTGGAAACATTCTTTCGGGCAGTTTTATGAGTGGCAGCTATACAGATACAGATGGAGCTTCGCGAAACTATGCGGACACCTTTATGGAAGCAGGACAGAATTTAAGTGTCAGTCCTTATCACCTTGCTGCCAGATGTAAGCTGGAACAGGGAACGAAAGGGACAAGTCCTCTGATCGCAGGAAATTATTCCGGTTATAATGGATATTATAATTATTTTAACATTGGGGCATATACGACATCGACAGCATCCGCTACGGTCAACGGATTAAATTATGCAAAAAATAATGGATGGAATTCTATTTATAAATCGATCAACGGCGGAGCTAATATCGTGGGAAATAATTATGTTAAAAAAGGACAGAACACCCTTTATTTCCAGAAATTTAATGTTGTGAACATGAACAGCATTTATTCCCATCAGTATATGACAAATGTTCAGGCGGCAATGTCAGAGGGAAAGAGCATGAGTACTGCCTATGCAGATAAATCCCAGGGATTTATTTTCCGCATTCCGGTGTACAGCAATATGCCGGAATCGGCAGTGACCTTTTCTGACAGTGGCAATCCGAACAACTGGCTTTCTTTGATCAGTGTAACCGGATATGGCCTGACACCATCGTTCCAGGGAGCAGTGACCGATTATTCCGTGATCGTTGGAACAGAGGTGAGTTCCGTGACAGTAGGAGCCTCCGCGGTGGCTTCCAAAGCAGGTGTGTCAGGAGCCGGAACTTATGCATTAAACTACGGAAATAATACAATCAATATTACTTGTATGTCACAGAGCGGTTCGGCACGGACTTACACGATCAATGTGGTGAGACAGCAGCCTGCAGCAGACAATACCCAGACACCGGAAAGTGGTGGAACAACGGTTGTGGATGGCGTATCTGTTTCTACCTCCTATAAACTTGGAGATACCGTGATCACAGGTATTGCACCTGGAACAAGCGCTTCTTCTGTGCTTGCCAATATCTCAGCGGGCAGCGGTACGGTCAAAGTACTGAAAGCAGATGGCACGGAGAATACGGGTGCAGTAGGTACTGGAAATAAAATTGCAGTCTATGCAGACGGAGCCGTGGTCAAACAGTATGATGTGGTCATTTATGGCGATATCAATGGAGATGGTAAAATCTCTGTGGTCGATCTGGTTATGATGCAGAAGCAGATTCTTGGAACATCACCGCTTTCCGGTGTGTATGCAACGGCTGCGGATGTGAGCAGGGATGGAAACATTTCTGTAAAAGACCTTGTTCTTTTACAAAAACACATTGTAAATGTATCGCAGATTGAGCAGTAACAGGCTGTATGAATAGATAGGAGTTATTTAAGATGAAAAAGAAATTAGGTGTGATCATTACGCTGTTAACATTATGCATCTGCCTTATGACACCGCAGATGCATGTGCAGGCAGCTTCCGGAAAAACAACGATCGCAGTGTCTGCCAGTTCTTTAAATATTGGACAGACTGTGACGGTAACTGCAAAAGCACTTGGAGCATCCGGAGAGAGCGCATATGCCAATATGGTTTTGACTTATGATGCCAGTATTCTTGAATTTGTGAGCTGTACGGCGACTTATGGCGGTGGCGGCGGAAGTATTTCGGTAGCGAGTGACAGCTTCAGTGTGACATTAAAAGCAATTGCTGCAGGGAAAGCATCCATATCCCTTTCTGCTACAGATGGAGTTATTTTCAGCACCGCGGAAGAATTGGATTCCATGGCAGGCAGCAGCACTTCTGTAACGGTCAAAAACGAAGCAGCTGGTGGAAACAGCACGAACAATGGAAGCTCCGGCAGCAATGGAAATGCGGGAAATGGAAGCAGTTCTGGCACAGGAAGTAACAACAATACTGGAAGTAATACGAATACGGCAGCTTTATCCGCAGATAATTCCTTAAAAGCACTGACAATCTCGCCGGGAACATTGTCTCCGGCTTTTAAGGGAAGCACAACAAAGTATACGGCAGCTGTGGATAATTCTGTGACAAGTATTGCAGTGAGTGCAACACCGGTCAATGAAAAGGCAACCGTTGAATCGGTTACCGGAAACACGAATCTTGCCGTCGGAGCGAATGTTGTGAAGATTGTTGTAAAGGCAGAAAACGGAACAACAGCCACTTATAAAATCACTGTGACAAGACAGGCAGCAGGAACCACCGGAAGTGAGACGACAACTACAGGCGGTGAAAACGGAGACGACGGAAATGGTGACAGCGAGACTCCAGAAGATACTGAGGAAGTGGACACAACGGAAACTCCGGTATCAGCGGCAGATGTTGTGATCAATAACACGACCTACCATATCGCAGACAATTTTACAGAGGAACAGATTCCGGCTGATTTTACAGAAGCAACAGTTAATTTCCGTGGAACGGAATGCAGAGGTCTGACGTTTGACAAAGGAACAATTTCTCTGATCTATCTGGAAACAGACAATGTGGACGCAACGACCGGCAGATTCTTTATTTATGATGAGACCAGGGATGTTGCCTATGATTTTATGAAGTTTACTGCAGGTGAGAGCAGTTATGCTATCCCACTTCTGGCGCCACTTGATTCGGTACTGCCGGAGAGTTATGTGCAGGTGTCCCTGCAAATGCCGGAAAATACCGTGATGACCGCTTACCAGCTTCCGGTAGAGGATGGAGAGGAAGCATCTGATTTCTATATCTTTTATGGAGTGAACCAGGATGGAACCGAAGGCTGGTATCAGTATGATGCAGCAGAAGGCACTTACCAGCGTGTCAATGGAAATATCACCGAGACAGCGGATTCTTCTTCGGATGATCTTGCAGCATTGCAGAGCGAGTATGATGAACTCTCAAAGAAATATAAAGATGCAAAATCCTTTTCCAGAAACATGATCGCTGTGCTTATTTTTGTATTGGCAATCGCAGTTGTGATCATACTGAATATCATGCTCTTTGGCAGAAAGAAAAAAGGAAAAGACGAACTCTCAGAGGACAACGATCCGGAGCTTGACGAGCCAGAGAACGAGGACGACGAAGCAAACGAAGAGACAGAAACCGAGAAAAAACCTTTCTTGGGAAAATTCCATGGATTCCGAAAAAAAGAAAAAAATGAGGATGAGGACGATTATTTCGATGACGAGGAAGAGTACATCGAGGAAGAACATCCAATCAACAGGGCTTACCGCGAATGGAATGATTATGAGGATGAAATTCCATCCACTTCTGAGAAATCAGTGACAGAAGAAAAGTCCGAGAAAAAATCATCTACAGAAAATGAAAAAATGGATGTGCCGCAAAAAAATGAAACTTCTATAAAAAATGAAAAAGGATTGGAAGTTTTCGACTTAAATGATTTATAATATAAAATAGAATGTAGATAATTGCGAAACTCATTCATAACGTAAATTAAACTGTGAAAAATCAACAAAAGCTTG
>UMJF01016615.1_pt1 | contig 11356 bp, 10 predicted proteins | sample 1966001 | NCBI WGS metagenome assembly UMJF01 (sample SAMEA4836145, study PRJEB28245) | human gut metagenome | biome: gut microbiome; material: fecal sample | place: Denmark | collected 2008 | reverse complement strand
TCCGTCATACCACATTTTTATTTCATCATAATGCTCAGAAAGTTCATAATATTCCAATATATTCTTTACATCACTGTCCGTAAATCCAAAATATTCATCAAACTGTACATCTGCCACTGACAAAACTTTCAGATTATTTAATCCTGTAAAAATACTCTCCTTTGAGATACGCATGCAGCCTGTAAGCACAGCAAACTTCAGACTGTCATTTGTTTTTAATGCATTTTCAAACAAGTTACGGATCAGCAGAGTCATTGAATTGTAATATCCTAATTCAAATGCTTTCGCCAGAGGCACATCATATTCATCAATCAATAAGATAACTTTCTGACCATGATGTTTCTCCAGAAGTTCTGACAGAATCCTCAGACTGCTGCACAGAACAGATTCCTTCATATCCGGCAGAAGCAATGATTTGAACGCATCCTTATCATATTCCGTCAAACGTTCACTGTCCAATAAATACTGGAATCTACGCGCCTCACCATTTACAATCTGTATTGCCATATCACAGGCTTTTTCATAAGTTTGCGCGCTGATACTCTTCAGGGAAATAAAAATCACAGGGAACTTTCCCATGTATTGTTCGCAAAGATAAACTTCTCTGGAAATTCTTGTTCCTTTAAAGCAGTTCTTATCACCGTTTAATTCAAAGAATGCTTTCAGCATACTCATATTCAATGTTTTACCAAATCTTCTCGGACGTGTAAACAGATTCACCTCCGCCCAATTATCCAGAAGTTCTTTGATAAGCATCGTTTTGTCTACATAGTAGAAATCTTCCGCCTGAAGCTTTGCAAAATTTTCTATTCCTATTGGAAGTTTCTTTTTAATTTGTTTCAATAGACACACGTCCCTTTATATTTGATATATTAAACTCTAACTTTTATAAAGTGTAACATATTGCTATTGAATTCGTCTATCAAAATTTCTTTACATTCCATAATGTTTCTATTAATACAAAATCCAGAAGTGAATTCTTCTTATTATTTTACATACTTTACATTCCACAATGTTTCTATTATTACGATACAGAAATAGACTGTGAAGTGCTGTTTATGAGCTTTACATTCCACAATGTTTCTATTAATACGGAGAATCCGGATGTAAGTGGTGTAGACTTTCAGAACTTTACATTCCACGATATTTCTATTAATACTGTGTATCAGATAGAAAAAGGAAATACATTCGCACTTTACATTCCACGATGTTTCTATTAATACGGAAATGAAGAAAGAATGGTCAACTGCTCTGGATCTTTACATTCCACAATGTTTCTATTAATACAAATAAACCCGGCATAATTGATATGGGATTTTTTATCTTTACATTCCACGATGTTTCTATTAATACTCACCACACTGCAAGTGATAGAGGATATATTCCAGTCTTTACATTCCACGATGTTTCTATTAATACGTTTCATATCCCACTAAAAACATCTGGTTATACACCTTTACATTCCACGATGTTTCTATTAATACATTCAATTCGTCCTCGCAAGATTTTAATTGCTTCTTCCTTTACATTCCACGATGTTTCTATTAATACTACTTTTTCCAGGAAAAATGATGTTCTGGAAACTACTTTACATTCCACGATGTTTCTATTAATACCAAGATTTAAACTCTTTTAGTGCGACCTTGAATCCTTTACATTCCACGATGTTTCTATTAATACCCAATGTGGGCCTGGGGTGAATGGCTTGATCTGCACTTTACATTCCACGATGTTTCTATTAATACAGCGTGCTTCCGATTCCTGTTATGACTGACTTCATCCTTTACATTCCACGATGTTTCTATTAATACGGCTATACCAATATGGATAAATCGTATAATCCCACTTTACATTCCACGATGTTTCTATTAATACTACGTCCTTGCATATATTGATCTAACTTGCTCATTTCCTTTACATTCCACGATGTTTCTATTAATACGATTCAGTTCGTGGATTTACCATCAGGGCCTCTTCTACTTTACATTCCACGATATTTCTATTAATACAAAAGAGCAGTTACGTTACATGGATAAGAATGGAACTTTACATTCCACGATGTTTCTATTAATACGGATCTCTGCATTTTTCTGCATATCATGATAATCTCCTTTACATTCCACGATGTTTCTATTAATACCGTGATACCATATATAGCACCCCTTAATTTAATTCCTTTACATTCCACGATGTTTCTATTAATACGATATGGAGACTTATTTTTACGGCTGCTGTGTTTGTCTTTACATTCCACGATGTTTCTATTAATACGCTCATCAGGCAACTGCTCTCGTACGCTTTCGTACATCTTTACATTCCACGATGTTTCTATTAATACTTGGATTCCTGTACCCTTTCTTTTTCTTGTACCACTTTACATTCCACGATGTTTCTATTAATACGATGTACTCATTGTAGATGACATTTGTTCAAAAGGCTTTACATTCCACGATGTTTCTATTAATACAAGTTTGGTGTGTGGCTCAAAGAAATGCTGCATAAATCTTTACATTCCACGATGTTTCTATTAATACGATAATCTCCGGAAGCTCCTGACATTGAGACATTGCTTTACATTCCACGATGTTTCTATTAATACCCGTTGTCTATTTATCCTTACAATGCAGATATAATCTTACCACTTTCTGTCAATCTTGTCACTTCATTATTTTTATACTTATTTTTATCTTTCTGGACAGCTCTCATTTTTGAAATTTTCCTGATATCTCAAGCATTGTCGACCTCCTGAAGTTTTTACTCTATCTGACGTCGACAATCATAATATGAAACTCGTTAAATCATCCTTCCTACCCCAAAATTCTTTATCCAACCATTTTTCCTGCAGAGATTTAAAAATAATTACAGAATCTAATTCTTTATCAATATACTCTTTTAATTCTTTTTGCAGCTGTGCCAGCTGTCCTTTTGACAATTCACCTTCAAATACAGAATTTTGGATGTGCGTCAGATATTTTTTACATATTTTAAAAATTCTTGACCAGCGTCTTGCACCGTTTTCTGCCTGACTTACATCATAAACTAATACTATATACATAACTCACCACCATATTCTGAATCCCTCATATTCTTTTTCGCCAATCAGATGTTTTATCAGTTTATATGATTCCAATCTTAATAAATACTGATAAGATACCTGTCTGCCTAAGTCTTTATGCATCACTGATTGTTTCAACCTTTTTTCGAGTTCTGAGACAATCAGTTTAGACGCATCTTTTTTCAAATGTAAAAAATTTAATTCCTTCGTAAAGCTATCTTCCGTAATCTGCTTTCGGTTTAACAGTGAAAAAATCAATCTGTCTCCGATCAGTGGTTTAAACACTTCTGCAATGTCCAAGCTCAAAGAAAATCGTCTTACCCCAGGCTCATGTAAATAACTGATTGTCGGATTTAACTGCGTATGATAAATTTCGCTAAGCACTTTTGTATAAATCAATGTATTCACAAATGAAATCAACGAATTAATCATATTATCTGGTGGATGCATAACTCTTTTTTCAAATTTTATTTCCTGATTTACGATTACATTCCACGCTGCATAATACCTTCTTCGGATATTTCCTTCAACCCCCATTAATTCTTCTATTGTTTTTGTTTTTCCAATCTGCTTCCGCAATGAATCCACATCTCTAAGATATTCTGCTACATCCTTTCCTCTTCCATTATAATATCTCAAATTCCTGTAAATATTATCTGCCGCAGCTTCTATAAATTTTTTTGCAAGTATCATTCTTTTCTCATAGTCCGTATAGTTTTCCACCTGTTTTACCAATAGCTGTCCTGCCAACAGGCTTTCTCTCGGATAATAACTTCCAGTATAAAAATTATAGTAATTAAAGAAATGAACTGGTATCCCATACTGAGAAATGTAATTGATAAATGCTGTATTAAAAGACATTTCTGACATCACATAAATATCTGATATTCGCTCTATTGGAATATCTCGCTTTTCACCTTCATAGGTTGTAAATTGCAATGTATTATCTTTACGTTTCAAATCCCCATTATTATAAACATAAAAGCTTTGCTTCGTAACCTTCTCCTAATTATAAATTTAATTATAAATTGAATGTTTATATAAAACACAAATCATAATAAGCACATTTTTTGCATAATTTAGAGTTTACAATCATCGGTGGCGTATCCATGCACTCTATCTCTGTAATTTCACCAATAATCTTCTCCAGCGTTTTTATATCATTTTCTGATAGCTCAACTATCACCGACTTTTTTAACAGCGGATAGTCAACCTTTCCTTTAATCCCTTTGACTCCACGTTTCCATAAATAATATAGATAGTACTTAACCTGCCATATTCCAGCGTCCTCTACTGCTTTGCTTTTCTTCACTTCATGCAATTCTTTATGTTCACTTATAAAATCAATGTTAATAATGTTATCAATATTTATATGCTTCTCATTTTTACTGTAACTGCTTTCATCAAGTATTTTTCCTAATATGACATCCTCATTTTCTGCTTCCATTCGGATTTCATGACAAAAATACCAGAGTTTTCGTTTGCATACAAAATAATAATAAATCATCACTCCTGTTATCCGATTTTCCATATCCACGCTCCATATTTACACAAATATTCCATCCAATTCTAATTGTTCATCAAACAATATTCCACATCCTTTCCCGCTTTCAATGTCAAATTCATAATTATACTGTGCTCTGTGAATATCTGTAATTTTTCTGTTTTCGCTTAACCCAATTGTAGTTCTGTCCACTTCTGCCGGAAATTTTTGATAGAGATTTAAACTTAATGTAAGATTTTCCAATTTTGATTTTATGAGGCTTCTGGCTTCCCTGCTCATATTAGGTTTCTTCAAAAACTCTACTCCGTATTCGAATAAATTCTGGTTTTCAACATAAACATTTTCCGGAACAATAGTTACACTTCTGATATCCCGAACTTCAGCCTCATCAGCAGAATACTCCGTTGGATGAATTTCAGAGAATAATTTTAAATCTTTTTGAATGTTTTCAAAGTATATGGTTTCTTTCACACCATCTACACTATAAACCTCATTCATGTATGCAGTTTTTTTATCTTCAGAAAATAATATGTGTTCGTATTTGCTCAGTAATTCCAAAGACCTGTCATATAATTTGTCTTCATAAACACTCCGTCTTTTTCCTTCACTGACTCCATTTCTATTATCAAATACAACAATGTTCGCCTCATTCGGATAATAACGACCTTTACGATTACATCTTCCCATTCTCTGTAAAAGACTATCTGCCGTACACATTTCTGTATACAAAATATCAAAATCTATATCTAAACTAGCCTCAACTATTTGAGTTGTAATCCATATTCCAGATTCACCTGACTCCGAAAATTCCATAATTTTCCTTTCCAGAAATGCTCTGTCTCTTCTAATATATTTTGAATGTAAAAGCCATACATTTTCTCCCTCTAATTTCTTATAAAGCTTCTGAGCTTTAGAAACAGTATTACAGATAACTAACACTTTTCTATTTTTTCCTCGCAGCCTGATTTCATCTAAATTCATTTCCGAATGTCTGATTTCAACTTTATGTCTTGGATATTTCTCCACCTGATATTCTTTTCCGGTGAAATCTTTAAATATATATTGTTTTCCCTCAAACAAACCATATTGTTCCATAAAATATTTAAGTACAGGTGGAAAAGTTGCTGTAATAATTGCAAATTTGCCACCCATTTCCTGTATCATTTTTAATCCATAAATAATAGTTGCAATTACACGTGGTTCATATGCCTGAATCTCATCCAGAACCAACTTTGAATATTTCAATGTAGCTGCAAATATCTCTGTTCCTAATGCTCTGTATACAAATCTAAACAGTTGGTCAACTGTACAGACAGTCAATGGTTGTGACAACATTTTTGACCTTTCATATTTCTCTCCAATATCTTCATTACCATTATACTCTCTTAAATACACCGCCATAGCATCAGAATGTAACAATGCAACGTCTTTATATTCATAATTTTCCTTTATACGTAAATATATCGCATTAGAAGATACCTTCAACGGTAATGTATAAAAACTTTTTTCACCATTCATCCATAATAGCGATGCTTCTGTTTTTCCAGATCCTGTAGGTGCTATAACAATCAGATTTTTATCTCTATTCATCTTCATAAATTTTTGCGCCGGCCTTAATTCTTTTCCGTTTAGAAATTTTTCTATATTCTTTACCAATTTTTTTTCATGAAGATCAATGGCGCTTTCTGCATTTTCATATCCTGCACTGACTGTATAATCAAATTTATTAAGCAAGCCTTTTATCAATAAATATTCTTTCCAGGCATTTGAATCTGGTATATATTTTCCAGTATATACATTGTTACGAAACAGTAAATCATCTAAATTACTGCAATTTAATTTTCTGATTTTTCTATTCAGATATTCTTCAATCTGTTTCATATAATACTTTTCAGCATATTTTCTAATTGCCGGACTGTTATAATGATCCTCCCTGTCATGATGATAATAAACCGCTGTAATAAATGGTCCAAAATCTTTATCCGAAAACAATTCCGACAAATCATCAAATTCATCTAAAGAAATAGTAACAGCACTTAAAAAGCCATGTGGAATCTGCGGAGTTTTTCTTACATCTATATGAAATTTTTCAGCTAATTTCGGACATATCATTGCCTGAAAAACAAGATTAACCTTTCCCAGATCATGAATCCTGCATGCCTCAACCACCAGTTTTTTCTCTTTTTCAGTAAAATATTCCCCATATTCTAAAAAAAACATCTCAGCACATGTTACTATGTCCTTATGATGTTCTTTCAATGTTTTCTGCTTTTCTTCAGTTTTTTCGGCTATATCAGTAATACTACTATTCAATATCTCAACATCTGTTTCGGTAAGATTCTCTTTCAAACATTCCTCAATATTCTTCATATTTTTCTTTATTTCATTGATCCGCTCCGAAGTGAATTGTACTTTTTTTGACTTTGCATAGTACTCCATACATATAATCCTTTCTGAAGCAAGACAGCCTCCATAGCTGCCTTGCTCTATATATTTATACAACAGGTTATTAACAGAAAACTATAGCAGCATCCTCTTCAATATTATCTACATACGCACCTTTTCTTAACGTCATTCCCTGCGGACAATAATATGCTTTGATTCTTCCATTTTTCTTTTTCCATCGCCGTAATCCCTGCTTTGTAATTTCATATTCTTTTGTAAGATTATAAATAGTCATTCTTGGATTTTTGATTTTTATCTTTTCTTCATCCTTTTCCCATTCATTTTCTACCGGAATATACATATCTCTTTTCAAATCCACTTCATTTTCCGGATGAATTCTTACAATATCAACTCGTTCTATGTCCAGAAGATCTTCATATCGTCCCAGTGCCAAATATTGTGGAGGATTTTTTAATGATTGATATACCGTATCAAAGTCTTCTTCATCTGGAACAATATGAATAACCATACGATTTTCGCATATAAGTTCTACATTTGCAATTCCACGAAAAATACCATATTTTTCATCATCTTCAATGCAAATCTGATGCCTTCCTTCCTCAAATTTAGCTCCCGATGAAAAAGAATATCGCGTATATAATTCTGACACTGTACCACAATTTGTTCCTTGAATGCAAAGCTTCATTGGATGAAATTCCGTATAACCACATGCAGCATGAATCATTCCCAGTACAGTGGAATAAGGAGGTAATGGAAATGTTTCTTTAATAATAAAACTGCTGGGTTTTCTATAATTGACCAGATTTTGAAAACACTGTAATCTAATTGCTTTCTCCATAATATAGATTCACTTCCTCTTTCAAATGCTTAAATACTGTTCCAACAGATTCTGCTTTTAACTCTTCTCTGACAATCTTTTCGTTATCAAAAATACCTGACGTAATTCCGGTAAAAGTATATCCGGCAAGTTCATTATCTTTAATCAATTCCTGTAACGTTTCTACATTTATTTTATTATCATCAACCTTTACCCTGTTTTCAAAAAACGGATTTTTTCTGCTATATCTTCCTCCAATAACAAATAACGGACTCAAATTTTCACGTCTTCCTTTGATATCTCTATATAGATATTGCATAGTATCCAACAGGATCTTCACACGTTCTGCCTTTTCTTCTTTATCAATATCAATCTCTCCATCGATACCTACTCTGTCCAAATCAATTGACATAGTATATGCGTAATAAGAACGATGAACCTCACTTTGCGCAATTCCATTTTCCAGATTTCCTCTTACAGCCAGTCCCATATTAGTAAGAAATTCCAGATTTCCCTGAAATGGTTCCAAAGCAATAGCATTGCTAAGTCTGGCAACTGCAGATCTCGTAGCAGCACCTCCCTTTTGCTCATCACCTTTCGCTGTTGTTTTCATGTATCCAAACAAATCAATTTCGGGGTAATCTTTAATAGTTGCAGATGGTGCAAACTGTACAACTCCGCTTTTTCCATCCACCGGAGTTGTATCCCAATTAGACTGCTGCACAATATTATATCTCATAGCCTGTCTGGAAATATAAGAATACTGCTCATGATTTCCCCTCGTCATTTTTTTGAGAGAAGAAATGTTTCCAATCCCTTCCCCATAATTTGCACTTTCTGCCAGAAAAATCATCGTAATAGTTAAGCCTTCTCTTTTCATAATCATTTTTCCTCCTTTTTCTCATAGCATCCTTCCAATCCCATTACAAATGCATATCCATATCTTGTAAATTTTTCCGAATTTCCCAGCATTTGTACAAGACCTGTTGGAATTAATAACTCCTGACCATTTTCGTTTTTACGTGATCCGTACGCACTATACAGTCGCAATACAATATCCATAAATTTCTCTACATTTCTTACAGACAGAGCATTCAACAACTGATATTCCATTCCCCGCAGGCATTCGCCGGAAGACTCACCCTTAGCAGACATGATTGCTCTTCTTAAATCTGCTCCACTTTTTTTCATACTTGTGTACATAGCAATCTCCTTTCTCTTCTCTTCTTCTGTATAATATACAATTTCTGACCGCAGCTGAATTTCATATATACAGTTAACATAAAAATTTAATGAGCCTGTTTCAACAGCCGCTTTCAATACCTTATCCAGCAATTGATATTGATTACGATATTGCAGCAGATTAATAACCACTATTTCATGTATATTGACAAATTCATTCTTAATTTTTATATAAGGATATTTTCCCAACAATTGCAATGCATTTGAAGTACCAGGCATACTTATAATGTCCAGCATACTTTTATGAACAATACCAAGCAGATACCTGTCTTCTGCCCTTATTCCACGCAAAATCACCTGAATATTAGAAATCTCTTTCGTTTTTTCTTTCAGCAATATATTAATTGTTCGGGCAAACCACTGCGAATATTTTTCATCCTCCTTTTTTTCTCCCTCTATACTGTCAGTTCCGTTTTTCGAATTAACATCCAATAATGCATGAATATCATTATTAATATTCATAAAGACAAATTTATTTACAAACAGCCGAAATCCCAACGGACTCAGAGCATAAACAAACGTACATCCCGGACAAAGAAATGCATCTACTTTGCAATCCCAGAAAGCAGAACGTTTTCTTGTAAAATCATCCCCCACTTCATTCATAAATGCAATTGAATTCTTCTCTTTAGGTCCTATCGTTGCTCCACAGTCAATGCATAAATCTTTTGCTTTTACATGATCTGTCTTCAGATATTTCCTAAACGGCTCGGAAAAATCTTTTTCAAATAATTCCCGCATATCTTTTTTTGCATTTGCCCGCAGTAAAAAACACTTTCCGCTCCAAAAACGATTAATATATGTATATATCACACTTTTCATAATAAATGTTTCCCTGCACTTTGGTTGCTGAAGAAATTTTTCCAAATCAATTAATCGTTTTTCCAAATCTGTCACGTCTAACTTGTCATTGAGTTTATCCTTTTTTAGAATTTGGTATACTTCCTGCATTTCAATATCATGTTTTATATTTTCAAATCCAGCCTGATAACTATTAGAAAGCAGTTTGTCATTAATAAATTTCAGATCTTCCTTTTCTTCCTTTCCTGGATTCCATTTTCCAATCTGAATTTTATCTATACACTTACTAATTCTGTCAAGGACTCCCTGATAAACTGTAAATGGTCCAAAATACTGTACACAGGCTTTAAAGTACATGTCTGTCCAATCAGCATTCAATGCGAAATCCATATCAATCCATAATCCTTGTCCGTCTTGCGTAATGCCAAAGTCTGAATCTTCTTTTGCATCTGCTGCTTCTAACATATATCTGAAACCTACGATTCCTGCATTCTTCAGGAAATCCCCCAATGTAATTACATATTTATCCAAGAAATCACCGCCTCCTACTAAAATATGATTTCAAATTTCCCGTGTCCAGCAGAACGTCTAGTTCCAATTCCAGCTGCATACAATATTTCCAACAGTCTGAGATTTCCTGTTATTTTATAGATACCAATATTTCCATCTACAAATTGCCCCATAGTTCTTGTAACTACCTTTTTTCCTTTTAAAGGTACAATAGAAAAATCACTTGTATCGCACTCTATGTTTATCCTCTGTAAAAAGATTTTCAGATTCTCCTTTACAATATCCGAAAATTCCGGCTCATCAAAGGTATAATAAACATCAGTATTATCATCACTATTATGTTTTCTCGCTATTAATGAACTCTGCATTTTTACAATCAATTCCGTTTCTTTAATTGTCTGAAGTTTCCTTGTTTTCACCGACAGCAGTTTCATGGAATTTCTGTTCATATGGAATATTTTATGCTTCATAAGACTAAATGCATTAAAAAATATCAGTAATTCTCCCATATCAATATCAGAAAAAGTTAACATAAATTTATTTGCTCCAAGTTTAATTGTGTCTGAAGTAAATTGGGCATGCGGCAAATAGCATGTCCAGCAATAAGTCTTTATCACAGACTCCCGCTTGTTGTATAACCTGTCAAATAAATCCGGCGAAAAATTTTCAATTGCTGCTTTCATAAAGCTTAATATCACTTTATCATAATCTATTGGCAATTCCGCATTTTCCAATTCAAATTCCAGTTTAAGTTCTGTCATCTCAGTTCCTCCTCTCTTCGTCCTTTCTTTTTTTATTGTATCACTATACTTTTTATATTTTCAATACTATTTCAATGGATTTATTTTTTATATTTTGACTTTATCAAATTTTTACATTATAATATCAATACACCATTTTGGAATGTAAATTTGAAATAGTACTGAAACAGTATTTAATAATAGTACCATATTGGAGCAAAAATAGAGATTGCCAGCTATTTAATAACCACTGACAATCTCTATTTTTTATTTTATCAATC
>UMJF01017133.1_pt1 | contig 11359 bp, 10 predicted proteins | sample 1966001 | NCBI WGS metagenome assembly UMJF01 (sample SAMEA4836145, study PRJEB28245) | human gut metagenome | biome: gut microbiome; material: fecal sample | place: Denmark | collected 2008 | reverse complement strand
GGCGGGAGCCGCTGGACTGCCTTCACAGTCTGACGACCACACCTTTTCTCCCCGGCTTTTACCCAAACTTTTACAGCGGCAGCATAATCTCCGTCACAAACACCCCCGGCTCATTCTGTCTGTTAATGTACCCGCCATACTTTTCAACCACCAGATTGATCCGTTTTAATCCATGCCCGTGATTTCCCCGTTTTTTACTGATGTACTCCGAATCCATCTTGCGCACTGTCTCATTTGTCGCGTTCGACACCGAAATGTAAAGCTGTTTTTTGAGTACTCCGATATAAAGGCGGATAAACGGTTTTTCCGTGGTCAGTTTCTCACAGGACTCCACTGCATTGTCTAACAGGTTTCCGATCAGAGCACAGAGGTCGATATCACTGACAGCAAGTGTTTCCGGACATTTTGCCTGATAGTCGATCTCAATTCCGTTTTTCTGTGCTAAGGATATTTTCGAATTTAAAATAGCATCCAAATTGACATTTCCAGTCTCAATCAGCTGATTGACGTGATCTAAGTCCTGTTCTAGCAATCCTAAATATTCCTCTAACCTGTCATACTGCCCCATCTTTACATACGCTTTCATCGCCTGTAAATGATTGTGGTAATCGTGACGCCAGCCGCGCATGGTAAGATAGATATTCTGTACCTCCTGCACCTGTTTTTCGAGCAGGGCATTCTGGTACTCCATATTCTTCTCTTCTAAATATTTTGTGATCAGCGGTATTCTCATTTTTCACACATATCCCCATGTTCCATATAATAACGGATAAATGCTTCATTTACACTCTTATAAGCATTCCTGCTCACCGGCACACTACTGCCGTCCGAAAGGATGCACTCTGTGCGCTGCACGCGCTCCACCGCCGCAAGGCTGACAATAAAGCTCCTGTGCGTGCTGACAAATTTTTCTGCCTGTTCCGGCTGATTTTCCATCAATTCTCCTGCTATTTCAGAAAGATTCTTTTTGTATTCATAATCACCCGCGCTCGTGTGCAGACGGATATAATGTCCTTTTGCCTCCACACTGTAAATGGTATCGACCGGAATTTTTACAGTCTCCCCACCCACATTTTCGATCAGATAGCGCCTTTCTTTGCCAAGCGCATAAGAAATCTCATCCAGCAGAGAAAACAACTTTGTCTCCTCCACCGGTTTTAAAAGATAGCGCAATGCGCCAACCTCATACCCTTCAAACACATACTCACTGCGGTTCGTCAAAAAAACGATGGGAAGTTTTTGATCTTTTTTCCGGATCTCCTTTGCGAGCGCCATGCCATCCATGCCGTCCATATCAATATCCAAAAGGAGCAGATCGAACGGGAAACTGTCCGGATGCTCAAACAACAGCTCCTTCGCACTGCCATAGCCAAAATATGTAACAGTGTCATTCCCTTCGTCTGCCCACTTTCTGATCAGTTGCTCCATATATTCTAACTGGATCTTTTCATCTTCACAATATGCAATATTCATTCTATTCCTGATCCTTGCATTTTTGTTACTGTTCACACACAAGTGTTACCCGTAACTTATTTTTACCTGACTTTTCAGCCTCCCACTGTTATTTTCTGTCTGATCTATTCTGCATAAGACTCCAGATCCTGTGCCAGCAGATAAGTAGCATCAATGATCTCTTTGGTCTGTTTCATTGCCTCTACCGCATGTTCTGCTGTCTGAAGTCCTTCTGTGGAAGAAGCAGCTATTTCTTCACCGGTTGCAGAGAGATTCGATATACTCTGGGAAATTGTGTCTGTACTGTTTAAAATGGACTGCATACTTCCCTCGATCTCTCCGATTGCACTTGCCAGTGACTGCATTTCGTCATTGATGGTCTCAAATTTATTCTTTGTTGTCTCAATCAGTTCGTTCTGTTCACGGATTGAATCCGCAGAATGTTCCATACTGTCCATCGCATGTTGTGCATCTTCATTCAGATCCTGAATGATATCCGTGATCCGGTTCGTTGCATCTTTTGTCTGCTCCGATAACTGACGGATTTCTTCCGCAACGACTGCAAACCCTTTTCCTGCCTCACCTGCTCTTGCTGCCTCAATAGAAGCATTCAATGCAAGAAGATTGGTCTGGCTGGAGATACTTAAGATAGTCGCAACAATTCCTTTTACTTCCTCCACACGGTTGCTGACCTGTTTGGTGGACTCTGCCGCCTGGTTACTTGCCTGCTCCACATTGTCAGCCTGATTTTTTAATCCTGTTACCAGTCTCGCACCCTCTGCCACATTCTCCATCGTATGATTTGCCTTATCAATCATCGCTTCGGTTTCTTTTTCTGCACTGTCCGTATTCTTATGGATTTCCTCACACATCAATGCCTGCTGCTGGATTGCCTCCGCAGTACTTCCCGTGCTCTGGGCAATATTGGAAATAGATTCATTGTTGTTATTGATGACTTCCTCTAATGTCTCTAATTTTTCTTTTGCGGAATCAAAATGTTTCACCAGATTTTCCGCTGTAGCCAGCATTTTTTCAGATGCTGCAGCCTGCATTTCCAGATTTTCTTCACTAAATTTTGTAAGGAGGATAGATGCTTCATATACCGCATAAACTACTGTTGCAAGAATGATAATACTAAAAAAAAGTTCTATCCCATCGGCTCTTTTTGTAATAACCTGCACTATGATATGAATGATATTTCCTACTGCAGTTACACCAATACCATAATATACAAACTTTACATCTAAATACAAAACACATGCAACAAAGAGCGGGATTCCATATGCGTAAACAAAATTATTCTGATTCAGTAAAAGAAATACACAATATACAGCACTTCCTGTTCCAAGCAGGATTTCCCCACCCTTTTTTGAATTCCAAAACTTTTTTGCATAAGTATTCACAACAATAATTCCCGCAACTGCAGCTGCAGTCTGAAGCAGTATCGTAATCTTAAACTCCGCCAGACATGCCATAACAGACAGAATCGTCATCACTGCCAGCAGGATTATTACCACATTATATACTCTTTTATTTGCTCTTACATATTGTTCTCCTGTCATCTAAATCCCTCTTCCTTTCGCTTTTGAATATACTTGCATAATTATAGTACACCCCTCAATAAAAACACACAATACTTATTACAAATTTTTTTCATACTTTTCGACATATTGCGCCATAAAATGTGCTGTGATAAACTAAAGATATTTAAAATCTTTCACATTTTTCTGCTTTCAAATGAGGTTATTATGGACTTAAAACAGTATATCAGAAATCTTCTTTATGACAATACAACTTATGAATCACCGGACATCTACCAGCGTTTCCGCATTGTCTGTCCGGAGTATTCGCAGCACGATATCGAAGTCAAACCATATCCCCTTCCGGAATCAGAGCACATGTTCGGACTGATCTGGGACATCCACGAACCTCACACTGTTTCTGCCACGATCATCCCCTCCGCTACCGCCTTTACTTACGAGAAACGGTTTGAACCGGGCATGCGCACCCAGATGCACTCACATGAATATCTCGAACTTTTTTATATCGTGGACGGCGAATACCGTCAGAAGATCCTCGGCAATGAATTTACTTTCCACAAGGGGGAACTCTGCCTGATCGACCGCAACTGTGAACATCAGGAAATCTTAGACAGTGGTTCTTCCACGATCTTATTTCTCGGTATCACAAATGCTATTTTTAATGATATCATGAAACATCTGAGCACTTCCGGAAGAATTGCCTCTTTTTTAAATATGGCATTATTAGAGCAGAAAAATCTGCAGCAGTATCTGCATTTCCGTCCACAGCCGGAGGGTATGGAAAAAATGGAACAGGCGCTTTATCAGCTGCTGTCCGAGTTAAAACAGCATGATGTTGCCTCCCCTTTGATCTGTCAGGGATTACTGCTGCGTATTTTCAGGATTCTTGGAACAAATTATGAATTTTCGCTGTCAAAACAACTGCGAAAACAGATGAACTGGATTTTATTTGAAGAGATCACAGATTATATGGAAAATCATCTGACCCAGATTTCCATTACAGGACTTTCTGAGGAATTTCATTTTCAGGAAGATTATTTTAACCGTCTCATAAAAACACAGACCGGGCTTACCTATACGGAATACTTACAGCTTCTGCGCCTGCGCCGCGCTGAAACGCTGCTTCTTACGACCGATGCCACGATCGACCAGATCACGGAAGCGGTCGGTTACCACAACAAAGGTTATTTCTATAAAATATTTACGGAACGGCACCAGCTTACGCCGGCACAGTTCCGCAAAAAAATGTAACTATTTTTTCAGATTTATCTTACAGATTCCATTTCCAGTCTCTTACCTCAGGCAGATCCTGACCGTACTCGTGGATGTACTGTTTGTGCTCTACGAGTTTGTCGTTCATCTGCTGTACCAGATAAGATCCTCTGTTTCCAAGCTGTGGCAGATATTTGATGACGTTCTTTACTAAGTGGAAACGGTCGATTTCGTTTTGTACACGCATATCAAACGGTGTTGTAATCGTACCTTCCTCCTGATAACCGTAAACGTGGATGTTGCGGTTGGTTCTGCGGTAGGTCAGCTCATGGATCAGTGTGTGATAACCGTGGAATGCAAAAATGATCGGTTTGTCTTTGGTAAAGAGTGCATCGTATTCTGCATCGCTGAGTCCGTGCGGATGTTTCGTGTTCGGCTCTAATTTCATCAGGTCGACAACATTGATCACACGGATCTTGATCTCCGGCAGTGCTTCTCTTAAGATCGTAACTGCTGCTAAAGTCTCTAATGTCGGGGTATCACCGCAGCATGCCATGACAACATCCGGCTCTTCGCCCTGATCATTGCTTGCCCACTCCCAGATACCGATACCCTGTGTGCAGTGTTTTACTGCCTGTTCCATGGTCAGCCACTGCTGTCTCGGGTGTTTGGATGTTACTAACACATTGACATAGTTACGGCTGCGGATACAGTGATCGAAGCAGGATAATAAACAGTTTGCATCTGGTGGCAGATAAAGACGTACCACGTCTGATTTTTTATTTGCAATGTGGTCTAAGAATCCCGGATCCTGATGTGTAAATCCGTTGTGATCCTGCTGCCATACATTCGAACTTAAGATCAGATTTAAGGATGCAATGGACTGTCTCCAAGGAAGCTGGTTGCAAACCTTTAACCATTTTGCATGCTGTGCACACATGGAATCAACCACACGGATAAATGCCTCATAACTTGCAAAGAATCCATGACGTCCGGTTAACAGATATCCCTCTAACCATCCCTCACACATATGCTCACTCAACATAGAGTCCATGACACGTCCGTCATGTGCAAGGAATTCATCCGTATCATAAGCCTCACCGTTCCAGTCACGGTTCGTTGCCTCAAATACTTTTCCAAGACGGTTTGACATCGTCTCATCCGGTCCGAAAATACGGAAGTTCTTTGCATCTTCATTTAACTCGAAAATATCTCTGACAAATCCGCCAAGTTCGATCATATCCTGCGCTTCCACAGCACCCGGCTTTGGAACATCCACAGCATAATCTTTAAAATCAGGCAGACGCAGATCGCGCAGTAATTTACCCCCGTTTGCATGCGGGTTTGATCCAATCCTGCGGTCGCCGGTCGGTGCTAATGCCTTTAATTCCGGAATCAGTTTTCCGTCCTCATCAAACAGCTCCTCCGGATGATAACTTAACAGCCAGTCTTTTAACATCTGAAGATGTTCCGGTTTGTCCATCATGATCGGAACCTGATGTGCACGGAAAGAGCCTTCGATCTGATTGCCATCCACTACCTTTGGTCCTGTCCAGCCCTTCGGGGTGCGGAGTACGATCATCGGCCATTTCGGTCTGGTCAGATCATCATTTTCTCTCGCATTTTTCTGGATCGCCTTGATCTCATCCATCGCCTGATCTAAGGCAGCCGCCATCTTGCTGTGCATATCCATCGGCTCATCGCCCTCCACGAAATACGGTTTCCAGCCGCATCCGTCGAAGAAATGCTCTAATTCTTCACGGGAAATACGTGCTAAGATGGTCGGGTTGCTGATCTTATATCCGTTCAGATGCAGGATCGGTAACACCGCACCGTCTGTTTTCGGGTTTAAAAATTTGTTGCACTGCCAGGAAGTTGCAAGCGGTCCAGTCTCGGACTCACCGTCTCCGACGATACATGCTGCAACCAGATCCGGGTTGTCAAATACCGCACCAAAAGAGTGTGCCAGTGAATATCCAAGCTCACCGCCCTCGTTGATGGAACCAGGAGTTTCCGGTGCAACATGGCTTGAGATACCACCCGGAAAAGAAAACTGTTTACACAGTTTTTTCAGTCCGTCCATATCCTCTCCGATGTTCGGATATACCTCGCTGTAAGTTCCCTCTAAATATGTATTTGCCACAAAAAAGTTTCCACCGTGGCCAGGACCGGAAATTAAGATCATATCCTGATCATATTTTTTGATGACACGGTTTAAATGAACGTATACAAAGTTTTGTCCCGGAACGGTTCCCCAGTGTCCGACGATCTTTTTCTTTATATGATCCATCGTCAACGGCTCGCGTAATAACGGGTTGTCCAGTAAATATAACTGTGCTGCTCCAAGATAGTTTGCCGCACGCCAATAGGCGTCCATTTTTTTCAGGTACTCTTGGGTAACAGGCTGCTTTTCCACAGCGTTTACTTCTGCCATGCTGCTTTTTCCTCCTTTATTGAAACATTTCCTGTCTCGTTTGTTATATTTTAGACAATCTTTTTTCGGAGGGCAATTTCCCATTCCTGTTATCTTGTAAAAAAGTTACCTGATCCGACTGGTTGTGTGACAGCCTTTTTAGTTTTTCCTGACAGCAAGACAGTAATTAACATGCTCAAAGGCTTTCATATCCGTCCCTGCCTTGTCGATAATATCCCTTTGAATATCATCCGGTGTCAACAACTCATAAATCAGAAAGCCATGTTTCTCCAGGAGTTTTTCAATCTCGCTATAGGAAAAGGCTGATTGCATTGGCTCGTCACCTGCTTTTGCCATCATAATTGTGTTCTGCACACGCTTTTCGGAAGCATCAAAGAAATTCTCATCTGGATAATCAAACACAAGCGAACTCCCATCCGCACAAAGTTCGGAAAGTGCAGCCAACATCGTATTGATTGCTTCCGTCGAAAGATAATACGTTACGCCGAGCCATGAGAAAAACGTTTTCACAGATGCGTCACCCCCCATCGATCAGACGTTCCGCTACATTATCTTTCGTAAAATCCGCAGGAACAAAGGTGAGATTATCAGGAATCGTACAACCGGCACGGGTGATCCGTTCTATTTTATCTTTCTGCGTCAGGGGATGATCGACTTCAAATACCCTATGTTTTGATAAGAATTCTTTTTCCCGAAAAGCGAAGGTATCCAGACCTGCGCCGAGCATAACATATTGCTTTGTGCCAGTCAGAACGGCGGCATATTCTTCTGCTGTCATCAGCTCTTTTGCAAGATGATCCGTGAAAACCGGATGATCTTCATTTTCTGCATGAAACGCCCGTCCAAATGAACTCATCAGGGCAGTAATACTAACTTCGTTATTCATTCCTTTGTCCTCCATGTTTGATGTTTCCCCTATTTTTCTTCCATTTCTTTCGTATTTGCATGAGACAGCTCCAGTGCCCGTATGAAGCAGTTGCATTTCTACGGTAAGACCTGTATCATTTACAGGCGTGCTGAGTGTATTGATTACAAAACGCAGAGCAAACCTTCATCTATCAGGTCTTACTCTGCGTCTAAGCGTCTGGCGTTTTAATTTCTTCAATTTTTTTATTTCTAAAATAAATCACACAAGTATATTTACATTTCGGACAAAATAACGGAAAATCCTCTAACTAATTTCTTTTCTATATTTTCAACCATTTATACCACCTCACCTTTTCCTGATTGCAATGATCTTTACGCTCTCTTAACCTCTTGAATCGTCATAATATCTCAAGCGAAATCTTCGTGGTTCGTTATGCGTTTTTCTCATATAACTTTCTCATTGCGCTGCCAATACTGCATCTCTAAGATACATTTTATCCATGTCGCACCCTCATCATATTCGTACTTCAAGGATAGAGTTGATTATCTGTCGGAAACCATAGTCAAGGAACTCCTCTTCTGTCATACCATTCTGCGCGCAAATGAATTTTCCCTTTGTCTCGGCAAGCGCAAGCAGCGAATCAATGCTTGTGGAGAGGACATAGACCGTCAGCACAGGAACAACTTCTTTTCTTACCTCGCCGCTTTTCTGCCCACGCACAATGAGTGTTTCAAGAATCTCATTTATCTCCGTCCCAAGGCAAAGTATATTTTTCACTGTATCTGAAGCTGCCACTTGCTCGATCTCCGCCGCGCCAGAACGCTTCAAGGTTTCAAGCGAGTGGGGATACTATGTAATTTTGACATTGTCAACAAAAAAATCGCAAAGGAATTTTCACCGCATGAAATACATGGAACGCCGCGGAAGTGGTCTACGCAAATTTTGGCTTTCTGCATAGAATCCAAATCAAAGAAAGAGCTTGCATCATTTTGCGGCTTCAAAGATTTAAGGAACTTCACTTTGAAACATATCAACCCGTTTGGGTATAAGAAAACCCCGGAAAGCCTTGATTTTCCGGGGTTTGTAAACATAATTCGATTGTCTCTTTCGAGATAATTATCTCTTTGAAAACTGTGGAGCGCGACGAGCTGCTTTGAGACCGTATTAAACATCTCTATGGTGCATTTTTCCTTGATATTACGGGCTTTTTCGCATTTTCTGTTGTCGGTTGTCCTATTCCTTAACCATAGAAATCGGTGATTTTTCATCGAAATTCTCCTGGTTCAAAGCATCATTCACTACCTCGAAAAGTTCCTCTGGTTTATTATACTTGACCCTCGCGTAAATGTCCATAGTTGTCTTACTATTCTCATGCCCTGCCAGGTACTGAACTGTCTTAGGGTCAACGCCCGCATAGAGCAGATTCGTGATGTAGGTATGCCGCAACAAGTGCGGTGTTACATCGAAATTCAGGGTATAGCGAATCTTGGGATTGTTCCTCTGCGTTGTTCCTAATGTCGGCTTGACGGTATATTTGATGCTCTGTCCATTCACATATTTATAGTAAGTTCTCTCTTTCGCAGAACGAACAACTACATACTGCCAAACTCTCGTAAACTGAGAATAGGAAAGCGGCTGTCCCTCACTGTCCGCAATCACATACTCCGATATGGAATTGGCTTCTGCTTCCCGCAGGCAGTCCACCAGGCACTTCGGAATGGGAATGTCCCTTTTAGCTGCTTTTGTCTTTAGAACGGTAGAAATCACCGGCCTGTTATGCTCCGCGCGCCATGCACGTCTCACGGAAATGTATGGTGTGGATTCATCCAGGAATACACAATCCCATTGCAATGCAAGAATTTCTTCCCGACGCAAGCCGGAATACAAACCAATCATAATAAAAAGATATGGCGGAAGCTCTTTCACCGTATCCAACAGAACCGCAACCTGTTGATCTGTTAAGGCATCTTTCTTTTTCGATGCTTTTCCGCCCTTTGCTGAAATTCCCACACATGGATTATCGGTTATCAGCTGACTGCGCTCTGCCGAATAAAACACACACTTAATCAGCATATTTACCGTATCATACAGTCCTTTCGATTTTTGAGACAGCGGAACAAGCGTCAGACGAATATCATCCGCAGTCACTTCCTCCATATACATATCTCCCAGAGAGCTAATGACATAATTCTTCATATTCTGTCTGTATCCTTTTATAGTAGCCGTAGACACCTTTGCTGACTGCATCAGCAGCCATTTCTCACAATACTCGGCAACCGTTGGATGCTTTCGGTGAAAGATGATCTCATCCACCTGTCTCCGGGCCTCCAACTGCTTTTCATATAATTCTTCACAGGTGGTCGCATATAAGCTGACCTGCTTTCCATCGGCATCTGTAATTCTGGTTCTGTAATACAGTGTTCCTTTTCTTGTAACCGTTCCGTACTCTGGAACGCTTTGTTTTTTCTTAGCCATACAAATCTTCCTTTCCTGATAATGAGTGTTCTTAAATTCACACCTTCTTTTTATCAGAAAGCACCCACTTAATCAAAGATACGGATTATGTAAAACAAAGAGCGAGACATCCTTGCCTCGCTCCAGCTTTGTTTCCTACTCTTTATAATTGTTATGCCTGTGCTGCATCCCACTGGGCAAATGCACCACCCATTGTTCTTACCAGCTCATCCGGTCTGTTGTATTTAACCTTTGCGTAAATATCCATCGTAATTTTACTACTCTCATGCCCCGCCAGGTATTGAACCGTTTTCGGGTCCACGGACGAATGAATCAGATTCGTAATGTATGTATGCCGCAGCTGATGCGGTGTCACTTCAAAATCCAAACTGTAAATCACTTTGCCGTTATGCGCTGCCTTTTCACCGAGGACTGGCGTAACCGTGTGCTTTACACGCTTTCCATCCTCGTAGCGATAATAGAAACGCTCCTTGACTGTTCGGGTTACAATGTACTGCCAGAGCCGCTTGAACTGTGTATAGGACAACGGATCACCATCCCGGTTCGGCACCACATATTCTGACTGTGAATTAGCTTTTGTCTCTTTCAGACAGTCCGCCAGACAAACCGGCAACGGAATATTTCGATGCGCGGCTTTCGTTTTCAGCTCGTCCAGAATGACCGGCCTGTTATTTTCTGTATGCCATGCCCTCCGTACCGTTAAATAAGGGTAATCCACATCCAGATATACAGAATCCCATTTCAGGGCAAGAATTTCTTCTCGTCGCAATCCTGCATACAGCCCCAGCATCACAAACACATACGGTGGAAGCCCCTGAATAGCATCCAGCAACCTGGCAGCCTGTTCATCCGTCAATGCTGCTTTATCCTTTTGCGGAACACCTCCGCCTTTGGCTGTAAGGTAAATTGTTGGGTTGGTATCAATAATCTTACTTTCCTTTGCTGCCCGGAAAATAGATTTATATAAGATAACCACCGACTTATATACCGAAGCAGATTTTTCGGAAACAGGGACAAGTGCAAGCTGAATATCATCCAGTGTCACATCTGCCATCCGCATCTGTCCCAGTTCTTTTATAATGTGCCGTCTGACCTTTGATGTGTAATCTATCAGCGTAGTTGCCCGCACGTGAACCGACTGCATCAGAAGCCATTTTTCACAGTAGTCTGCAACCGTCGGGGATTTCCGGCAGAATGTATCGTTGTCAATCTGCTCTATCGCTCCCAACTCTTTATCATATAATTCTTCCGGTGTTCGCGCATAAAGAGCTACCAGCTTTCCATCTGTGTTCTGAACTCTCGTTCTGTAATAATCTATGCCGTTAAGCGTAACTGTACCATATTGTGGAATTGCTCTTTTTCTTTTTGCCAATTCCG
>UMJF01032299.1_pt1 | contig 11509 bp, 9 predicted proteins | sample 1966001 | NCBI WGS metagenome assembly UMJF01 (sample SAMEA4836145, study PRJEB28245) | human gut metagenome | biome: gut microbiome; material: fecal sample | place: Denmark | collected 2008 | reverse complement strand
GAGACCGTATCTACCGACTACGACATGTGCGACCGTCTCTACTTCGATGAGCTTTCATTCGAGCGTGTACTCGATGTCATCGACCTGGAGTCACCACGTGGTGTGATTGTTTCTGTGGGTGGTCAGATTCCAAACAACCTGGCTATGAAGCTTCATCGCCAGTCTGTGCCAATTCTGGGTACATCTCCTGTCAACATCGACCGTGCCGAGAACCGCGGTAAGTTCTCTGCCATGCTCGATAAGTTGGGTATCGACCAGCCTAAGTGGAGCGCCCTCACATCAATGGAGGATGTTCAGAAGTTCATCGACGAGGTAGGCTATCCTGTTCTCGTTCGTCCTTCCTACGTTCTTTCCGGTGCAGCCATGAACGTTTGCCACGATGATGATGAGTTGCGTCGCTTCCTGGAGGCAGCTTCTGAGGTTTCTAAGGAATACCCAGTAGTTATCTCTCAGTTTATGACAGAGACCAACGAGATTGAGTTCGATGGTGTTGCCCAGAACGGTGAGATTGTAGAGTATGGTATTTCAGAGCACGTAGAGTATGCTGGTGTTCACTCTGGTGACGCAACCATGACCTTCCCTGCCCAGCAGATTTCCTTCGCTACAGCCCGTCAGATCAAGAAGATTTCACGTGCCATCGCCAAGGAGCTCAACATCTCTGGTCCTTTCAATATCCAGTACCTGGCTAAGGGTCGTGATGTAAAGGTAATCGAGTGTAACCTCCGTGCATCCCGTTCGTTCCCATTCGTAAGCAAGGTATTGAAGCGCAACTTCATCGAAACGGCTACCCGCATCATGCTCGATGCTCCATATCAGAAACCGGATAAGTCTGCTTTCGATATCGACCGTATGGGTGTGAAGGCATCCCAGTTCTCATTCGCCCGCTTGCAGAACGCCGACCCAGTTTTGGGTGTGGATATGAGCTCTACCGGTGAGGTAGGCTGTATGGGTGATACTTTCGAAGAGGCATTGCTCAACTCATTGATTGCTACCGGCTACAAGATTCCTTCGAAGGACAAGGGCATCATGCTTTCAAGCGGTGGTGCCAAGGAGAAGGCTTCTCTGCTCGATGCTGCACAGGCGCTGGTGAAGAACGGTTACACCATCTATGCTACAGCCGGTACAGCGAAGTTCCTCAACGAGAACAACGTGAAGGCTACAGCCGTAGGATGGCCTGATGAGGACCAAAAGGATCTTCCTAACGTGATGCAGATGATTGCCGACCACAAGTTCGACCTCATCGTCAACATCCCTAAGAATCACACCAAGCGTGAGTTGACCAATGGTTACAGAATCCGTCGTGGCGCCATCGACCACAACATTCCTCTGTTCACCAATGCCCGTCTGGCTTCAGCCTTCATCGAGGCATTCTGCACATTGAGCCAGGATCAGCTTCAGATCAAGAGCTGGCAGGAGTACGAGTAATCGCACGCGGGAATAATTTTTATCTCACGCAGATTGCGAAGATTACGCAGATATTTATAAAATACGCCCTGTAAGGCAAGGCACAAGTTCTAGATTGTGCCCAAGCCTTACAGGGCTTTTTTTATTCCCGGCAATGAGAAAAAGGAGCTGAAATGATGGCTTTCTCATTATTTTATTGTACCTTTGCAAACAGAAATAAGAATAAAACATGATAGTTTGTATAGCAGAGAAACCGAGTGTGGCTAAGGATATCGCCCGAATCATCGGGGCTACCACGGCACGCGACGGTTATATGGAAGGTAATGGTTACCAAGTAACATGGACCTTCGGCCACCTTTGTGAGCTGAAGGAACCGGATGATTATACTCCGATGTGGAAACATTGGAGTCTTTCGGCGTTGCCGATGATTCCACAGCGATTCGGTATCAAGCTCATCAACGATGAAGGCATCAAGAAGCAGTTTGCTACCATCGAGAAACTGATGCAGGCTGCCGACACCATCATCAACTGCGGTGACGCCGGACAGGAAGGAGAGCTTATCCAGAGATGGGTGATGCAGAAAGCGCAGGCGAAATGCCCCGTCAAGAGATTGTGGATTTCTTCCATGACCGATGAAGCCATCAAGCAGGGCTTCCAGGAACTGAAAGACCAGGGGGAATATCAGTCACTCTATCTTGCCGGACTTTCCCGTGCCATCGGCGACTGGATTCTCGGCATGAACGCTACCCGACTTTACACATTGAAATATGGACAGAATCGACAGGTGCTCAGCATCGGCCGGGTGCAGACCCCTACCCTTGCCCTCATCGTAAACCGCCAGAAGGAAATCGACAACTTCGTTTCCGAACCTTACTGGGTACTCGCCACCATCTATCGCGACACCCAGTTTACGGCAACCAGCGGCAAGTTTACCAGCAAGGAGGAAGGCGAGAAGGCTTTCAGCACCATCGCCGGCAAACCCTTCACCGTTACCGATGTAAGCAAGAAGAAGGGAAACGAGGCGCCACCTCATCTCTACGACCTCACCTCACTGCAGGTGGATTGCAACAAGAAGTTCGCCTACTCTGCCGATATTACGCTGAAGCTCATCCAGAGTCTCTACGAGAAGAAGTACACCACTTATCCTCGTGTAGACACCCAGTTCCTGACCGACGATATCTATCCGAAATGTCCGCAGATTCTGAACGGTGTGAGCCAGGCAAAGATAGCCAGTCAGCAGAAATACCTCCCACTCATCCAGCAACTCGCAGCCACCGGCAAGAAGTTGCCGAAGAGCAAGAAGGTATTCGATAACAGCAAGGTAACCGATCACCACGCCATCATCCCAACCGGAGTTCCGCCAACCGGACTCACCGATATGGAGGCGAATGTCTATGATCTCATCGCCAAGCGATTCATCAGCGTGTTCTATCCGGACTGTAAATTCTCTACCACCACCGTATTGGGCGAAGTCATCAACGAAGACGGACCAAAACCGGAGAAGATAGAGTTCAAGGTAAGCGGTAAGGAGATTCTCGAACCGGGCTGGCGAGTAGTCTATGCCAAGGATACGAAGAATGCCGATGACGACGATGCAGATAACGCCAACGGAAACGCAGACTCTGGAAACGGCGCCAAGAAGGAAGTGGTAGAAGAAAGAACCCTCCCATCCTTCACAAAAGGCGAATCGGGAGAACATCAGCCTACCCTGACGGAGAAATGGACCACGCCACCTAAGTATTATACCGAGGCAACCCTGCTGCGTGCGATGGAGACAGCCGGTAAATTCGTAGAAGACGAAGAACTTCGTGCAGCATTGAAGGAGAACGGAATCGGCCGACCTTCCTCCCGTGCCGGCATCATCGAGACCCTCTTCAAGCGCCACTACATCCGTCGCCAGCGCAAGAATCTGATGGCAACCCCGACAGGCATCGAACTCATTGACACCATCCATGAGGAACTGCTGAAGAGTTGCGAACTGACCGGTATCTGGGAGAAGAAGCTCCGCGACATCGAGCACAAGACCTACGATCCTGCCGACTTCATCAACGGACTGAAAGAACAGATCAACAAGATTGTCATCGATGTATTGTCAGACAACAGCAACCGGAGAGTGACCATCATGACAGAGGAAGACCTCAAGAAGAAACCGGCTGCCAAGAAACCGGCTGCCCGAAAGGCTCCAGCCAAGAAAGCCGATAAGGCAGCAGCACAGAATACAGATTCTCAGAATGCTCCTGCTCAGCCGGCTCCAGCTGTCGACCCAATGGTTGGCAAACCATGTCCGCTCTGCGGAAAGGGCGTCATCATCAAGGGCAAGACCGCCTATGGCTGCAGCAACTGGAAGGCAGGCTGCCAATATCGTCAGCCATTCTCGCAGATGTAAATCAATATGAAACAAATAAGATTTTATCAAATCATAACAGCAATCAGCTGCCTCTTTCTGATAAGTTGCGGCATTGAACAGAACCTGAAGAAAGCAGACAAGCATCTTTCTTTAGGCGAATACTACGATGCGGCAACCCAATATAAAAAGGTGTACACCAAGACACCTACCAAAGAGCGGGCTGCCCGGGGCAAGGTGGCTCTGAAGATGGCACGCTGCTATGATAAAATCAACAGTACGCCGAAGGCACTGGCTGCCTACAGCAATGCCATCCGATACAAGCAGGCAGACCTCAACGACCGCCTGGCTTACGCACGGCTTCTCCTGAAGAACGGAAGTTACAGACAGGCTGCCAAGGAATTCGAATTTCTGCTCGATTCCATGCCCGACAACGTGCTGGTAAAGAACGGACTCGAATCGGCACAGAAAGCCCCAGTCTGGAAGAAGGAAGGAAGCCGGTACAAGGTAAAGCGGATGGATGTTTTCAACTCCCGAAGAGACGACTATTCGCCAATGTTCCTCAGCGATGACAACAGTCAGCTCTATTTCACCTCAACCCGCAACGAAGCCCAGGGCAGCGACCTGAACGGAGTGACGGGAACGAAATCTGCCGACATCTTCTTCTCTGAAAAGAACGACAAAGGCAAATGGAGCAAGCCGGAAGCCATCGGAACCGGTCTCAACACCGACTACGAAGAGGGCGCATGCTGCTTTACCCCAGACGGCAAGCAGATGTACCTCACCCAGTGTGCCACCGATCCCACTTCGCCCCGCTTAGCCCAGATAGTAACCTCCAACCGCTCAGATGCAGCCTGGAGCAAGCCTACGAATCTGGAAATCAGCAAAGATACACTCAGCTGTTTTGCCCATCCAGCCATCTCCCCTGATGGCGAATGGCTCTATTTCGTATCAGACATGCCGGGCGGAAAGGGCGGACTCGACATCTGGCGAGTCCGCATCACTCCTGCCGGACTGGGCGGCGTAGAGAACCTGGGCGAACCTATCAACACACCAGGCGATGAGATGTTCCCTACCTTCCGTCCTAACGGCGACTTTTACTTCAGCAGCAACGGTCATGTGGGAATGGGCGGACTCGACATCTATATCGCCAAAGTAAATTCCATCACCCGGAAATATGAACTCACCCACCCCGGCTATCCGCTGAATACAGAAGCCGATGACTTCGGAATGACTTTCGAGGGTCTCCACAATCAGGGTTTCTTCTGCTCTAACAGAAAAGACGGAAGAGGCTACGATCATATCTACTCCTTCGAGAATCCGGAGATTGTTACCACGATGAAGGGGTGGGTTTACGAGAAAGACGGTTATGAACTGCCTGCCGCAGAGGTGAGAATCGTAGGCAACGACGGAACGAACAGGAAACTATCCGTCAAGGGCGACGGTTCGTTTGTCCTCCCTATCAATCCGCATGTCGACTACCTGGTGATGGCATCCTGCAAAGGCTACCTCAACCACAAGGAAGAACTTCGGGTTGATTCAGCTAAAGAGAGTAAGGAATACGTGCTCCAGTTCCCGCTGGCTTCCATCACAGCCCCTGTACTCATCGACAACATCTTCTACGATTTCGACAAGGCAACCCTTACCGAAGCCAGTACAACAGCCCTCGACCAGCTGGTAACGCTGCTGAAAGAGAACCCGCACGTTACCATCGAACTCAGCGCCCATTGCGACTACAAGGGAAACAGCGAATATAACAAGCATCTGTCTCTGCGCCGCGCCCAATCGGTAGTAGACTATCTGATAAAACACGGCATAGAGAAAGAGCGCCTCACCCCTGTGGGCTACGGCAAGGAGAAGCCGAAGAATGTGCGCAAGAAACTTACCGTGAAGTATCCTTGGCTCAAGGAAGGCGATGTGCTCAACGAAGAATTTATCCTGAAGCAGAGCAAGGAGCATCAGGAAATCTGCAACCAGCTGAACCGCCGAACCGAGTTCAAAGTGCTACGCACTACCTATAAATTGTTTTAGAAACCAATATCATAAGCATAGGTGCTCTACTGAAAAAGTAGCAGCACCTATTTGTTTTTCTATATTCAGCAATATTAAATCTTCGTTCATCGACGCTGAATGTCCGTTCAGCGACGTTGAATGCCCGTTCAGCGACGTTGAATGTCCGTTCAGCGTCGATGAACGGAGATTTCAAGAGCATAAAGATGATATTTATAGTAATAAAAAACTCTTTCTATTAGCACTAAAAACTATTCTGCTAATAGAAAGAGTTGATCATTCATACAATTGATATCAGGGAAGAAGCCTACTGACGTGCATCAGCCAGTTCATTATATCCCCAAACCATGATGAGGACAACGAAGCCAGCCAGCACCATCAGGAGATTCTGAGAGTGGGCGATGGAATCTGCCACATGCGTAAGGGCACGCGAACCGGAGAGGAGGAAATCTATCTTCATAGAGAAAAGCCATCCCTGAATCTGCTCCCATCCCTGACAGACTACTGCTATGATGATGCCTGCTGCCACACAGGCTGCCGTCCATAAATGTTCCAGGCGCTGGCGCTTAACCAGCGACATCGCTGTACCAGTTTCGGGTAAAGCCGGCAAGGCCTGCATCACCCTGTCGGAGAATCCGTCATCAGGAATCTCTGACATCTGGCAATCGGAAAAGAACATCTGTAAGAGTTCTTCATCCTGAGGGTTCAATGGTTCCCCTTTCATGCTCTCCAACTTCTTATCATTTATCTTATCGGTCATAACCATTCTTTTTTAAGTAACTTGCAAGTTTCTGTTTTCCACGAGAGAGATGCGACTTAATGGTGCCTTGCACCATTCCCGTCACCTCTGCAATCTTATCTATAGAGAGACCATCCATCAGCTGCAGCGTGATGCATGTACGTTCGTTCTCGCTCAATATCCGCAGGGCATTGAGTAAATCCATCTTCAGTCCGGTATTCACTCCCTGCGCATTCTGTCGGGCAACCACCGGCGTATCGATATCCTGCGTTTCCTTATAACTGCGGGTATAATCATACCACACATTATAGGCGATACGATAAAGCCAAGTGGAAAAGCTGGCTGTACCCCTGAAACCCGACAGATGGGTATAAGCCTTCACAAAGGTATCCTGCGCCAAGTCGTCACTCAGCTGCGCATCCCCCAGCGTCTGCCGTAGGAAGAACCCTCGAATGGGTGACTGATACTTCCTGACCAGCAAGTCGAACGACTTGCGGTCATGAAGCATCACCACCTTCGTGACGAGAGAAATATCGGATAACTTTTCCACTATATATTAACTAATAATTGTTGTTTGATTTTTATACCGGAGTTCCATCATAACCTGTGCCCTGATCGCCATGGCGGTTTCTCCACCAATCCTTGATGGCTGGAAGCGAACCTATGAGGGTCTGTCCCAATCCATAGAAGAAGACCAGGGCTCCGATGCCAGCCAGGAAATCAGCATCCCACCAGGCAAACATGGCGCACAAACCGGCTCCCAGGAAGGCATTTCTCAATCCACGCTTTACCAGATACTCATCGCTCTGCTTGTCTATCGGCCGGTCGCTTTCCGGAACATTGATGCCCTTCTCCATCGCCATCTCCGCCAGTTTCATCCGGTCGTTGTGGCGGCGAATCAGATATCTGATAACCAGAAATACGATGATCAGCGGAGCAAAGACAAACAGCAGACAGAAGATGATACAGAAGATGATCATAACAGCCAGCGCTCCGCCACCAAATACCGAACCGATGAAATCGAACGGATCATCATAGTTGTCTAAACTGTATCTAGAATGAACAGACTTATTATCATTCTCATCATAATCATCATAGTTGGCCGAATCTGTACTGGTTGTATCAGAATAAGCCTCCAACGCCTCGTCGTCTTTATCCTTCGAAGCAGATGGCTGTGCGGCAGATGCAGGAGCAGCCTTTGAATCTACCTGTTGGGTAGTTGGATGATAACGATGTTTTGGAGCAGAAGACGCCAAAGACACTTGGGTGGCTCCGATGCTCATAACGAGCGCTAATGCCAATATTGCTTTCTTCATATCATTATTTTTTACTGTTTTACCTTGTTATTTGAAAAATTTCTGCTTCTTAGACGCATCTCTTCGCGATTTAGTTGCAAAGAAACGAAAAATTTCTTATTTTTGCAAACAAATTAAAGAAAAAGAAACAGAATGAAGACATTACCTGAAGATTTCAGAACATATACGCAGGCACTGATGGGCGAAAAGCTGTATCAGCGTCTGGAGCATGCTATCCTTGAAGAGGAGGCACCAACCAGTATCCGCATCAATCCTTTTAAATGCAAGGATGCTGATGGCGAACCGATTCCCTGGTGTCCGGAAACCGGACGTTATCTCTCTACCCGTCCCGGATTCACCTTCGATCCGCTGCTGCATGCCGGTTTATATTATGTACAGGAAGCCTCATCTATGTTTGTAGATATGGCTATCCGACAGTACGTAAAAGAACCGGTGATGATGCTGGATCTCTGTGCTGCCCCTGGCGGAAAGTCGACAGCCGTAAGAGCTGCCTTGCCGGAAGGGAGTCTGCTCTTCAGCAACGAACCGATGCGCATCCGCTCACAGATTCTTGCCGAAAACGTACAGAAGTTCGGTCATCCGGATATGATTGTTACCAACAACTATCCCCGCGATTACAAGAAATCTAAGTTGCAGTTTGATGTGATTCTTACCGATGTTCCCTGCTCCGGCGAAGGAATGTTCCGCAAAGATGAAGGGGCTATCGGCGAATGGAGTACCCAGAATGTGAACAACTGCTGGCAGCTGCAGCGCGAAATCGTATCGGATATCTGGAACTGTCTGAAGCCAGGCGGTATTCTGATTTACTCTACCTGCACCTTCAATGCGCACGAAGATGAGGAGAACGTGGACTGGATATGCGAAGAACTTGGCGCTGAAGTGATGGCACTGGAGGGTGTAGAAGATACATGGAACATCACCCGCAACCTCACGGGCACCGACTTCCCGGTTTACCGGTTCATTCCTGGCGTTTCGCGAGGCGAAGGTCTGTTTATGGCGATTCTGAAGAAAGAGGCCGAATGGGAAGCCGGCTCACCAGCCAAGGAGAACAGGAAGGATAAGAAGAAAGACAAGAAGGTGGCTAAAGGAAAGGGACCGGAGATTCCGGACGGCTGGCTGAAGGCTGATACGGAATGGATGCCTGCAGAAAGCAACGAGACGGTTTACGCCATTCCGGGCAGATGGAAAGACATCTACGACCAGGCTGAAAAGAACCTGAAGGTGCTGCATGCCGGTGTGAAACTGGGAACAGACAAGGGAAAGGGTCTCATTCCTGACCAGGCTCTCGCTCTCTCTACGATGCTCAACAAAGTTCACTTTCCACAGGTGGAGTTATCCTACGATGATGCCATCCGCTACCTTCGCAAGGAGGCTGTGAATCTGCCTGCCGATACGCCTAAGGGGTATGTTCTGATAACCTACAGACAGGTTCCGATAGGCTGGGAAAAGAACATTGGCAACCGTGCCAACAACCTCTATCCGCAGGAGTGGAAGATCAAGAGCAGCCACGGGACGGGAGAGTTGTTTATAGTTAATAGTTGATAGTTAACAGTTTACAGCAAGAATGAATAATTCAACATTTAACACTTAACATTCTAAATAAAAAATGCTCAGCATCATCGCCTGTATATCCAAAGTGCATAGAGCTATCGGGTACAAGAACCGGTTGCTCTACGCCATCCCATCGGACATGACCCGATTTCGTATGCTCACAACCGGACATACGATCATCATGGGCAGGAAGACATTTGAGTCGCTGCCTAACGGAGCCTTGCCCAACCGCCGTAATATTGTTATCTCGAAGACAAGAGAGCAGATAACAGGGTGCGAAGTATACACCTCTCTGGAAGAAGCGCTGGCAGCAAGAAAAGAAGAGGTTGGAAACAAAGAAGCTTCAGATGAATGTTTCATCATCGGAGGAGCCAGCATATATGAACAGGCTTTGCCTTTTGCAGACAAGCTTTATCTCACAATCGTAGAAAAGGAACCTGAACATGCCGATACCTTCTTTCCGGAAATCAATCCGGCAGAATGGGAAGTGACAGAAAAAGAAATGAGGAATGAAAACGGCTTACCGTTCACATTCCTCACCCTTTATAGAAAGCAGTAATCCCGCAGGGAGCTACTGCTTTTTTTCTTTTTATATCTTATTTCTCTGCTGCAGCCTCCTCATCAGTTTCCTCTTCATCATCGTTGAAACTCTTGAGATCCTGCATAGAAAGCTGACGGTTGATAGATGCATTGAAAGAGATGATGGTCTCGCTGCGAGACAATCCCAATGGCTGCAACTTATCATGGATGATTTCCAGGAGATGGTGGTTGTTCAGCGCATAAATCTTGATAAACATATCAAAACCACCTGTAGTATAGTGACACTCTACAACCTCAGGAATCTTCTTCAACTCCTCTACAACCTGGTCAAACTTCTCAGGCTCCTTCAGATAGAGTCCCATATAAGCACAAGTTTCGTAACCTATCTTTTCTGGGTCAATGATGAATTGTGAACCCTTGATGATACCAAGATTTGTAAGTTTAGCAACACGCTGATGAATGGCAGCACCGCTCACGTTGCAAGCGCGTGCCACTTCCAAAAATGGAATACGGGCATCCTGAGAAATCAGCTTCAGAATCTGCCTATCTAATGAATCTAAAATTTGTTTTGACATAATACTAATAATTTGCTTGCAAAGATAATACAAAAAATTAACAAAAGCAATTTTTTAAGAGAAAAACATGATAAATTAATATTATTTTCCTTTTTCTGTGGCAGAATAACTGATTTTTAGTGCTTTTGCCTGGCGCAAAGCCTGCTTTACGTCGGTTATCACACCCATCTTTGTCTCTTGGTCTGCTTTGATTGATACGGTCATCAGCTTCTGGTCTTCCGGCGACATACGCTTCTTTTCTGCCGAAATGTAATCCATCACTTCGGGAGCCGAAGCAAACTTGTCATTCAACTGAATCTGGGTACCGGTACCATACTTTGCCTGCATCTCTTTGGTTGGCTTACCTATATAAATATGGCTCACCGCCGATTTCTTGGTCAGGCGGGTGAGTTCCTTGCCTTGTGGCAAACGGCAGTCTACCTTCAAGGTAACCTGGCGCATGTGGGTAACAATCATAAAGAAGAACAGTACGGAGAAAATGAGGTCTGGCAGAGAAGATGTATTCAACCCTGGCACTTCATGCGATTTCTTATGAAAATTCATCATTGTTTACCTCCTTTCTGCTGTTCAGTAGCTGTTTCTGCCGAATTTTCTTCCCCTTGCTTTTCTTCAGCATTGGCATCAACACGCTGGTCGGTTTGAGTCATTGCGTTGGCATACGACTCTGTGATGCGCTGCGGACAGATGTTGCGCACCTGTTCTTTCTGGTCATTGTTCAAGAGGGCATAATCCCTGTGATATTTCTTCTGGGCTGTTTCGTTGCGTAGCTGGCTATATGCTTCCATCAGCTGATTCTGCATCTGGAAATAGAGATTATAGTCGGCATCGCGGTCACTCTCAATAGAGATGAGATGTTTCTTGCCCAGGCGGTGTACAAAGCGGATGGTTTCTTCCTTGAGCTGGCTCACCTGCATCGGCTTACCGTTGACCAAAAGCGTATCGCCAGCCGTCAGGCGCAGCGCCATGAGGTTAGCCTTGTCTACCACCGACTGCTGCTGTTCCTTCTTCTGCGGTTCAGGTGAAGGGAGTT
>UMJF01017297.1_pt1 | contig 11730 bp, 10 predicted proteins | sample 1966001 | NCBI WGS metagenome assembly UMJF01 (sample SAMEA4836145, study PRJEB28245) | human gut metagenome | biome: gut microbiome; material: fecal sample | place: Denmark | collected 2008 | reverse complement strand
GCCGGGCTTACATCTCGCTGAACTGTCTGGGCGAAAGTGCTCTTGTGCACGGCAACCGTGCCCTGCTAGACGAGCTATGCCAGAACCTGTGCGATAATGCGATCCGTTATAATCGTCCCGGCGGTAAGGTACAGATCACCACAGCCTGCAGCCGCGACGGACACTGCACCCTGACTGTGGCCGATAACGGCATCGGCATCCCGAAAGAAGCACAGTCCAGCGTGTTTGAGCGCTTCTATCGTGTGGATAAGAGCCGCAGCAAGGCTACCGGCGGTACCGGTCTGGGCCTTGCCATCGTCAAGCATATCGCGCGCATCCACAACGCACGCATCAAGCTGGAAAGTCAGGTGGATGTGGGCACTACCATTACTGTCACCTTCCCCACTGCCAACTGAATCACATCGGTAAAAATCTCACGTCTGCCTGCAATTGCGGGCAGGCGTTTTTTATTGTGATCTTTTCTCTGCCCACACCGTTCTGCAATGCACTGCGCTGCTGCAGATGCACAAGGTCGATGCCCTGCTGCCAGAAAGACTGCACCGTCTGCGTGCACAGTTCTGCCAGCTGTTCGCACTGTGCGGCGCTTGGCTGCGGCGTATCATAGCTGCGCTGACAGTCCAGCCGCAGACTGGCAGTTTCTTCCCGCAGGGTGACAGACACGCTGCATCGGCGGACCGTTACCGGCTCACCTTCCAGCCAGAAAGTATGCACGCCGCCCATTTTCATCAAAAGCCGCGCTGTTTCCGCCTGCCGGGCCTCCAGCTCAATGCTGTTTTCCACTCGCCAGAGGATGCTTGTATCTGCAAGTGCCACTTCCTGTTTCTCTGCCCGCAGCTGCGGCAGAAGCATTCCGTCCTGATACTGGTAAAGCCTCGGCATCTGGTCTGCGCACTGCTTGAGCTGCTCAAGCAGTTTGTTCGGAAATTCCTGCTTTTCCGCTGGAAGTTCCTCCAAAAATCCATCGTCCATTTCCAGCACAGAAACTTTTGCCGATACCCTGCCCTGCCTGTTTTCCAGCACCGTACGCTCATACGCTGCAAGCAGCTCTGCCGATGCATCTTGATCGATCAGCAGATAATCGCACAGACGGTAATCCGCCTTTTGCGGCAGTTGCTTTTGCGCCGCCGCCAGCGCTTTTGCCAGCGTGTCCGCCTGCGCCAACTGCAGCTGCACAGCCCCAGAAGCCTCGGATGCATCGGCGGCGGCTTCCGGAGCCTGATACAGCAGCCCTACGGTGATGGACTGTTCCTTCTGAGCAAGATACAGCGCACGCACCATGCTTTTTTCGGTGGTCTCGCAGCGCAGAAAAATCAGGCACCACCCGATCAAAAGCATCGCACTGAGAGAGCGCAGTTTCTTCTGCTTCATTTTACCGCTCCTTTCCCGCACTGCACCGCGCGCTGCCACACGGTACGCACTGCCGCACAGAGAAAGCCGGTGCGGAAGATCGCGCAGGTGAGCCAGATGAGCAAAAGCAGCGCATCCATGCGGGAGAAAACATCTGCGCTCCATGCCCGCAGCAGTTCCTGTGCCGGGTAATCCGCTGCGCCAAATACGAGGCACATCCCGGCAGTAAGACCCGCCTGTGCCAGAAAGGTGAGCCATGGCAGCCAGGACATGCTGCGCGGCTCTTCATAACCTGCAAGAAGCGGCCAGAACAAATACTCCGCATACAGCGGAACACGCGGCCAGCGGGCCAGTTGCACAGCATCTGCCGTCAGCAGGTGCGCCCAATCCATCTGCCCGGCAAGCCCTGTCAGACAGACCAGCCCACCCAGCAGCACGAACCACCACAGCACCCGTGCCGGAGCGTCCCAGCCGGAAGGCGGAATACACCACCCTGCCCAGAGCAAAAGCGGCAGCAGGCCGATCAGCGCCATGGAGCGGAACTCCTGCTGGCAGATGTTCTGGGCCTGCATTACGGTTCCAAACAACTCTGCCAGAAACCATGCTCCTGCGGAAAACAGCCAGACCCACTGCATGGCTGCCCGTTGCCAGCAGGCAGAGAACACCCCACTGATGCATGTGAGCAAAAGAGCCTGAACCGCTCCATGAATGATCATCCCACGCGGAGAGATACCGGTCTGCATTTCTTCTGCCAGCGCAGCTGTCCACACGCTCAGTGCCAGCACAGGAGCAGAAAAGCCTTTCTGTTTTTGCATCATTTTCCCTCCCGTTTCTGCCAGATATTAAAGTCGTGCGCTGAAAGACGGCGGTAGTTGCGGCGGATGATGCCATCCTCTTCCATGGGCCGCTGCGGGAATGGATGCGCCGCCAGATATGGCACCTGCAGGCAGGCTGTGCCGGAAAGACTGAGCAGAACTGCAAAAAAAGCCCCCGCAAGGCCCACCGGCCCGGCAAGACCTGCAGCCAGCACCACACCCAGACGCAGCAGCGTAGCAGGCTCGTACAAAGAGGGCGTGACGAACACCGCGATGGCCGTGATGCTTGCCACAAAGATCACCGGCGTGCTCATAAGCCCGGTGGCAATGGCAGCATCGCCGATGATCAACGCGGACACCAGACTGACCGAATGCCCCAGCGACTGCGGCATCCGCAGACCTGCTTCCCGGATGACCTCCAAAATGAGTATGACCAGCAGCATTTCCGCAAACAGCGGCAGCGGTGTGGCCTTCTCCGCCGCTTCGATCTTGTACAGAAGCTGTGGTGGGATCAGCTCCGGCAGGTAGACCGCCAGACAGACGAACACACCCGGCAGAAATACTGTGAGGTAGAACGAAACATATTTGAGGATGCGCAGAAAAGAGGAAAACACGGCGGTGGATGCATAATCGTCCAAGCACTCAAAATTTTCGCAGAAAAGAGCCGGAAGCACCATGGCAGAGGGACTTCCGTTGACCAGCACCACGATCTTGCCCTCACAGATCTTTGCCGCCGCCACGGCAGGCCGCTCGGTGTAGCTTACCGGCGTGAACAGCCGCGCCTTGCCCGGCAGCAGCCACGGCACAAAGTAACTGGAATCCAGCAAAAGCTCCGGCTTTGCAGCGGCAAGCGCTTTGCGCACACGGATCACCATGGCGGAGTCTGCCCTGTTTTTGCAGTAGCAGATGGCGTATTCCGTTTGCATTTCGGTATCGGCCTGCGCCACCTCCTGCACCAGATGTTCGGTACGGATGAGCCGCCGCAGCAGGCTCAGATTGACCCGCAGCAGGTCGGCAAAGCCTTCGCGGGAGCCGCGCAGATTGCCCTCCCCGGAAGGCTCGTCTACCGAGCGGAACTTCAGTCCCTGCACTGAGAAGGCAATGCCCTTTGCGCAGCCGTCCAGCAGTAAGACCGCCATGCCTGCCGTCATTCGTTTGATCAGATCAGCCAGATCTGTTACCGGCTCACTTTCTGCCGGAAAGGCTGAGCCGTGCAGGATCAGCTCAAAGACCTGCGGCCCGGTGCAACGCTGGCCTGCCTGCTGCGGCGGTGCCTGACGGCTGGCCGCATCCAGTAAAAGCTCCCACAAAGAATCCAAGCTTGCCATGCCGTCAAACAGCAGGATGCTTCCCCTGCAATGATAAATCGTGATCTCCTTGGCATAATAATCCGCAGAGGTGCCAAACATTTTGTCCAGCACCGCAAGATTTGCCGCAAGGCTCTGTGATAACTGCCGCATCCAACCACTCCTTTGCACAGCAGTATGCCCGGCTGCAGCGGCATCCATTCCGCCAGAAACGACAGGAGGTCTTGTTACTTGAAGCTTCTGATCTGCCGCACTATCATCATTTATCTGTGCGTTCTGTTTGCCATGCGGCTGATGGGCAAGCGCCAGCTGGGCGAACTGCAGCCCGAAGAACTGGTGTCTACCATTCTCATTTCCAATCTGGCATCCATCTCCATTGAATCGGAAGAGGTGCCCATCACATCCAGCCTGATCCCGCTGTTTCTCATTGCAGCGCTGGAACTGCTGGGCTCCGTGCTGAGCTTCCGCAGCCAGAAATTCTTCAACTTTCTCTCCGGCAGACCAAAGACGGTGATCTTGGACGGGCAGATCGATCAGAATGCATTGCGGATGCTACGGCTGACCACAGCTGACCTGATGGAAGCGCTGCGCGGTAAAAATATTTTTGACCCACGGGAGGTCTCCTACGCGGTGATCGAGACGAACGGCACCCTTTCGGCAGCACTGCGGCCAGAAAAAGAGCCAGCCCGTCTTGCTGACCTGCAGCTGAAGGTGACCCATACCAACGCCACCATTCCCTTTGTGCTGGACGGACAGGTGCTGGAAGACAACCTGCGCTGGTGCGGCAAGGACCGCGCGTGGCTGGAACGCACGGCGCAGGCCAACACCCTGCTGCCGGAAGAAATTTTGCTGCTGATCGGCAACGAGACCGAGGATTATTTTTTGCTAAAAAAAGAGAACCGCCGTGCCGGCGGCTCCCATTGAGGTGAGCGGATGAAGCGGATCTATGCATGTATCGCCATTGTGGCCGTACTGCTGAGCGTGGCCTTTTACAGCAGCTGGAAGGTGCAGAGCTTTGCGGATGTGATCTCGGCAGACCTTGACACCGCCGCCGAAGCCATCCGCAATGCCGACTACCCTGCCGCCCGGCAGGCGCTTGCTGATGGTGCCGACCGGTGCGACCAAATGCGCACCAAAATGAACCACCTGCTGCGCACAGCAGATTTTACCGAGCTGGAAGCTGCGCTGCGGGCGGCGGACGGACACCTGGAAATGGGTGCCCCAGAGGAAGCCTTTGGTGAGCTGCGCCGCGCACAGGTACAGGTGGAAACACTGGAATGGCTCTCGCACCGGCTGGTATAAACAAAACCACCGGCCCTGCCCCATTGGGCGAAAGCCGGTGGTCTGATGCAAATTATTTCTGTGGTTCCTTGCGGTCGCCCATCAGCTTTTTCAGCTCATTGAAAAAACTTTCCACGTCTGCAAACTGACGGTAGACCGATGCAAAGCGAACATATGCCACTTCGTCGATCTTTTTCAGTTCCTGCATGGTCAGCTCACCGATGCGCACGCTGGGGATCTCACGGTCGTAGGAGCTGAGCAGCGTCTGCTCAATGCTGCTTACCGCACGCTCCAGCGATTCGTAGCTGACTGGCCGCTTGGCGCAGGCACGCACCATGGCGTTGAGCAGCTTCTGCCGGTCGAACGGCTCACGGGAGCTGTCCTTTTTGATGACCACAAGCGGAACAGTCTCCACGACCTCATAGGTCGTAAAGCGCATATGGCAGCTCAGGCATTCGCGGCGGCGGCGGATGCGCTCACTGTCTTCGGTGGGGCGGGAATCGATCACTTTGGATTCCTCGGCTCCGCAATAGGGACACTTCATGTTCTGTTCCTCCTGTCCGGTCTGACCGGGCTGTGTTTTTAGGCTTTGGTCTTGGGCTTGCGCTCACTCCACAGCACCCACGCAGAGGTGGAAACGCACAGCGAAGTGTACACGCCGCTGATCATGCCCATCATCAGCGGGAACGCAAAGGTAAAGATGCTGTCCAGACCATACAGCTTTGCCACGATGCACATAACGCCCAGCGCCATCACCGTGGTAATGGTGGTGATCAGGGTGCGGCGGGCGGACTGGTTCACCGAATGGTTCACCAGCTCTTCAAAGGATGCCTTTTTGCCCATCAGGGTGCGGTTCTCGCGGATACGGTCGTAGACCACAACGGTATCGTTGATGGAGTAGCCAAGGATGGTAAGCATGGCGGCAATGAAGTTGCCATCCAGCGCAGTGCGCAGCAGCACGAAGGTGCCAAACACCACCATCAGGTCGTTCACAAGCGCCAGCACTGCCATCATGCCGCCGGTCAGGCCGCCGATGTTCTTGAAGCGCAGGGCGATGTACAGCAGAATCAGCATCAGTGCAAACACCACGGCAACCAGACTCTTCTGCAGGAACTTGGTGCCCATGGCAGCGCTGACGTTGCTCAGCGACAGCTGTTCAAAATTGTTGTCCGGGCAGCTTTCGTTCAGGCTGTCCAGCAGCTTGGCCACCTGCTCGGTAGTCACTGTTTCGGTACCGGGCATCGAGATTTTCAGGGTCTGGCCACCGGTAGCAACATTCTCGCCGGTCTGCAGGGTCAGGCCGTTATTCTCCAATGCAGAGGATGCAACCTTCTGCACATCCGACATGGTAAAGCTGCCCTCGTAGCTCAGGGTGATCATGGCACCGCCGGTGAACTCGGTATCCAGATGGACACCCAAAACCACAGCGCACAGCACGATGGCTGCCATCAGGCAGGAGGAGATCGTCAGGAAGCGCTTGCGCAGGCCCACAAAGTCGATGGGCTTCTTCTCGGTTTTTTCCTTGCCGGGCTTTTCTGCACCGTAGAGCCAAGGGTTGCGCAGAGCCTTGATGGATGCCGCACCGCGGATCATCACACGGGTTGCGAACACGCCGAACACAAAGTTCAGCAGCACGCCGGTGAGCAGCGTGTAACCGAAGGCATAAATAGTGCCTGCGGTGGAGGGACCAAAGGCAAAGAACACAAAGTGGAGTGCCTTTGCAAACATGCCGTCCGAGGGGCCAAAGGCACCCATCAGCACGATGGCCACGATGACGATGGTCACGTTGCCGTCAACGATGGGGGTCAGGCCGCGGGCAAAACCGCTCTTGAGTGCGCCATCCAGCGACTTGCCGTTTTTCAGCTCTTCCTTGATGCGTTCTGCCGTGATAACATTGGCATCCACGCCCATGCCGATGGCAAGGATGATGCCTGCGATGCCGGGCAGGGTCATGGTAAAGCTTTCAAACACCGGGAAGTAACCGGAAACGAACGCCAGTGTTGCTGCCACCTGACCAGCCAGTGCAATACATGCAAGGAAGCCCGGCAGACGGTACAGCATCGTCATGAACACCACGATCAGTGCAAAGGCGATCAGGCCGGCCAGAACCATGGCGCTCAGGCTGTTCTCGCCCAGACTGGGGCTGACGGTGGAATAGCTGTCCACTGTCAGTGCAAAGGGCAGTGCGCCGGAGTTGATCTGGCGGGCCATCTTGACGACCTGCTCCTGCGTGAAAGGATTGGAAGCCGAGCTTGTAATGATGGCAGAGCCATCGGTAATAGCAGTATTGACCGTAGCCGTGCTCACGTTTTCATCGTCCAGCCAGATGCTGATGGTGCCGCCCGATGCAGCCAGCTTTGTGGTAGCATCGCCAAATGCCTTGGCACCGTCATCGGTGAACTTCAAGGAGACGAAATATTCCGAAGCACCGCCATTACTGACGGGGCCATACTGAGCTGCGGCGCTCTCGATCATGGAGCCGTCCAGGATCAGCTCACCGTCCGCACTGCTTCCCTCGCGGAAGGTCAGATAGGCGGTGGTGCCGATCTCATCGATCGCAGCTTCCGGGTCAAAATCCGTCTCACCGGACTGCCACGGGAACTCCAGGATCAGGCTGTCGGAATTGTTGTCCACATACAGCTCATAGTCGGTCACGTTCAGCGCTACGAGACGGTTCTCAATGACGAGCTGGGCTGCTTCCAGCTGTTCTTCGGTAGCATCGTAGCCATCCGACGGCACAAAGGTGACGTTGACACCGCCCTTGATATCCACACCGAAGCGGATATCCTTTGCACCTTTGATGTAGGTCGTGGTCGTATCGCCGTACTTGGCATACACACCGAAGAACGCAGTATACACAAATACCACGATCAACAGCACTGTGGCGATCAGATGCCATGCTTTTCCTTTTGTTTTCATAAAATTCAGGGAACCTCCAAAAGCAGCAGTTCTTGCAGCTGCCGCCCGTATTCTAGTGCGGACCGCCTGCTCCGGCGGGCCTTATCATTTCCGCAAGGGGGCCGTCGTGCCGGCTTTCTTGCGACAAAACTCCCCTGACGGCCCAGACGGGCCGCACAGAGGAGATAAAATCAAAAAATGTTAGTCTGCCTTGTCAGCCAGCAGTTTTTCTGCCACAGCCAGACGCACACAGATGCACAGCAGTTCGGAAGCGGTTTCCACCTCGTCCAGACTGGGATAGGTGGGCGCAATGCGCAGGTGAGAATCCTCGGGGTCCTTGTGATAGGGATATGCAGAACCGGCACCGGTCAGGGTCAGGCCCGCATCCTTGCACAGACCTGCCACGCGCTTTGCACAGCCGGGCATCACATACAGGCTGATGAAGTAGCCGCCCTTGGGGTCCGTCCAGTGGGCAATATCCCCGCAGGGGATGAGGTTGTTCTTGAATGCGGTCTTGACGGCATCAAAGCAGGGCACCAGACGACGACGGTGCTTTGCCATGTGGGCCAGCACACCTTCCTTGTTCTTCAAGAAGCGGACGTGGCGCAGCTGGTTCATCTTGTCGTAGCTGATGATCATGACCGAGAAGCGCTTGCAGATATACTTCATGCTGCTCTCGCTGCAGGCAATGGCAGAGACACCTGCGCCCGGGAAGGTAATCTTGCTGGTGGAAGTGAACATGAACACGCGGTTTTCATTGCCGTACTTCTTGCTCTCGTTCAGCAGCACCGGAGTCTCGATGATCTCATCGGTCAGGTGATGGACGATATAGGCTTCATCCCAGAAGATCTTGAAATCAGGCGCAGCGGTCTTCATCTTGGCAAAACGCTCGATGGTCTCATCGCTGTAGGTGTAGCCATCGGGGTTGGAATACTGCGGCACACACCAGATGCCCTTGATGTCAGGATCCTCGGCCACCAGCTTTTCCACAATGTCCATATCCGGGCCATTGGGGGTCATAGGCACGCTGATCAGCTCAAAGCCAAACTCCTCGGTAATAGCAAAGTGACGGTCATAGCCGGGCACCGGGCAGAGGAACTTGCGCTTCTCCACCTGAGACCAGGGGCACGGAGACTCCGGGAAACCAAACACATAGCCGATGTTGATGAGGTTGTACATCAGTTGCAGGCTGGAGTTGCCGCCCACGAACACTTCCTCCGGCTTTACGCCAAAGACATCCGCGAACAGCACACGGGCTTCCTGCAGACCTTCCAGCTCACCATAGTTGCGGGCATCCGTGCCAGCATCGGTGGTGTAATCGTTCATCTTCAGCAGGTCCATGGCCAGATCCATCTGGTGAGGGCCGGGCTTGCCGCGGGCCATATTCAGCTTGAGGCCCTTGGCCTGAAATTCCTTGTACTTTGCTTCAAGCGCTGCCTTTTCGGCAGTGAGTTCATCACGATTCATTGCAAGATAATTTGCCATTAGAAACACACTCCTTTATCGTACTTCCTGTTACCCATAGCGCCAGAGCGGCATTTTGCGGAGCATTCCTGCCAGGGAGCGTTCCCCATGCCATTCCAGACCTTAATATTATAGTACATTTTGCCCTCGGAAACAAGAATAATAAAGCAAAAAGCCCTGCCAAAAGCAAAAAGCTTTTGAAACAGAGCTTGAATGCCGGGTCTTTGCTCCCCTGCTGTACGCTAAAAGCGTCAGCTCAGAGCGGCCTGATTTTTATAGCGCTTGCGCACCGCGCCGTATTCCAGATGTGCTTCGCCGCCTTCCACGGTATCTTCATCCACAGTTACGCGGATGATGGTAGCATCGGTGGGCACCTCGTACATGATGGGCAGCAGAATGCTTTCCATCACGCTGCGCAGGCCGCGGGCACCGGTCTTGCGCTCGATCGTCTTGCGGGCAATGGCGTGGAGTGCTTCATCAGTGAAGTTCAGTTCCACATTATCCATGCTCAGAAGTTCCTTATACTGCTTCACAAGGCTGTTGCGCGGCTCCTTGAGCACGCGAACCAGAGCATCCTCGTCCAGATCGTCCAGCACGGTAATGACCGGCAGACGGCCGATCAGTTCCGGGATCAGGCCGAACTTGACCAGATCGTGGGGTTCCACCTTGCGCAGCAGAGCCTTCTCCGCTTCGCTGGAATTATCCTTCAGGCTGCTGCCGAAGCCCAGTGCGGACTTATCGGTGCGGCGCAGGATATACTTATCCAAGCCATCAAATGCACCGCCGCAGATGAACAGGATGTTGGTGGTGTCGATCTGGATGAACTCCTGCTGCGGGTGCTTGCGGCCGCCCTGCGGAGGAACATTGCTCACAGTGCCCTCCAAAATCTTCAGCAGGGCCTGCTGCACGCCCTCACCGCCCACATCGCGGGTGATGGAGGGGTTCTCACTCTTGCGGGTGATCTTGTCGATCTCGTCGATATAGATAATACCGATCTGTGCCTTCTGCACATCAAAATCCGCTGCTTGGATCAACTTGAGCAGAATGTTCTCCACATCCTCGCCCACATAACCGGCTTCGGTCAGGGTGGTGGCATCGGCAATGGCGAAGGGAACGCCCAGCATTTTTGCCAGAGTCTGTGCCAGCAGGGTCTTGCCCACGCCGGAAGGACCCAGCAGCAGCACGTTGGACTTCTGCAGCTCCACATCGCTGCCCTTGCCGCTGAGGATGCGCTTGTAGTGGTTGTAGACCGAGACGGCCAGCACACGCTTTGCCTCGTCCTGACCGATCACGTACTGATCCAGACCTTCCTTGATCTCGGCCGGGGTCAGGATGTTGATATCCAGATTGTCCGCAGGCTGGATGTGTGCACGGTTTGCACCGCGGGCCGGTCGGGCGCTTTTGGGCTGATCCGGCTTGTCGGAAAGCAGGTCGTGGCACAGGCCGATGCATTCGCTGCAGATATTGACACCGGGGCCGATGATCATACGCTCCACTTCGTCCTGATGCTTTCCGCAGAAGCTGCAGACCAGATCCTTTTCGTTTTTGTCTCTGCCGGAATTGTTATTTGCCATAGCTGTTTTTCCTTATCCTGGGTAAATTAAATGTCGGCGGCTCAGCGGTGGGCAATGACCTCATCGATCAGGCCGTATTCCTTTGCCTGCAGTGCGGACATATAGTTGTCGCGCTCGGTATCCAGCTGGATCTTTTCCAGCGGCTGGCCGGTGTACTCGCTGAGCATGCGGTTCATCTTATCGCGGATATACACCATGTGCTCGGCATGAATCTTGATATCGGTGGTCTGGCCGGAAAGGCCGCCGCCCTGCCCGCCGATCAGCGGCTGATGGATCAGAATTTCCGAGTTGGGCAGTGCAAAACGCTTCCCCTTGGTGCCGCTTGCCAGCAGGAAGGCACCCATGGAAGCTGCCATGCCCATGCAGATGGTGGAAACATCGCACTTGATATACTGCATGGTATCGTGGATGGCCATGCCGGCGCTGATGGAGCCGCCGGGGCTGTTGATATACAGGCTGATGTCCTTGTCCGGGTCCTGCCCTTCCAGATACAGCAGCTGTGCCACAACAAGGCTGGCGGAGGTATCGTTGACATCCTCGCTCAGAACGATGATGCGATCGTTCAAAAGACGGGAGAAAATATCATAGGAACGCTCGCCATGGGACGACTGTTCCACAACGTAAGGAACAAAACTCATAAAGTTCGCCTCCTGAAATGGAATATAGTATTTGCAAAATTGACCGATACGGTTTCCCTGCCGGTTCTGCCGTATCGGTCAATTTTTACAACCTTTGATTGAAACCGTGCAGCATACTGCCCGCTTCAAAGGAACACAGGAACTGATTACTCAGCGTCTGCAGCCTTCTCTTCCTCAGCAGCCTTCTCCACGATGTTTGCGTGGCTCTTGATGAAGTCGATGGCCTTGTTGATGGCCAGATCCTTCTTCAGGTCGTCAACATTGACCAGCTCACGAACCTTGTTCTCTTCCATCTTGTACTGGTCAGCGATGCGCTTGATCTCAGCGGAAACTTCCTCCTCGGAAGCCTCGATGTTCTCAGCAGCAGCAACAGCCTCCAGAGCCAGACGGATCTTGACCTGCTTCT
>UMJF01031877.1_pt1 | contig 12024 bp, 10 predicted proteins | sample 1966001 | NCBI WGS metagenome assembly UMJF01 (sample SAMEA4836145, study PRJEB28245) | human gut metagenome | biome: gut microbiome; material: fecal sample | place: Denmark | collected 2008 | reverse complement strand
ATCCTGTTTGTTTATGTATTCGGTTATCCGAAATACCGTGCGGAACAGGTGATGGCAGCATTTTTCGGAATGGTGTATGTTGCGGTGATGCTTTCCTTTATCTATCTTACCAGAAACCTTCCGGATGGAAAATTCCTGGTATGGCTGATATTTTTATGCTCCTGGGGTTGTGATACCTGTGCCTACTGTGTGGGAATGCTCATTGGCAAACATAAGATGGCTCCGGTTTTAAGCCCTAAGAAATCTATCGAGGGAGCAGTAGGCGGTGTTGTGGGAGCGGCGCTTCTTGGAGTGATCTATGCAGCGGCCACACAGGGAAAAATGGCAGAGTATGCCCTGATCTGTGCAGTTGGAGCGCTGATCTCCATGGTAGGTGATCTGGCAGCATCTGCCATCAAGAGAAATCAGAACATCAAGGACTATGGTAAGCTGATCCCGGGCCATGGAGGAATCCTGGACCGTTTTGACAGCGTGATCATCACAGCTCCTGTTATTTACTATCTTGCAAAAATCATTCTTGGAATTTAGGAGATATTGAAATGAAAAATATTGCAATCTTAGGTTCTACCGGCTCCATCGGAACCCAGACACTGGATGTGGCAAGAAAAAACGAAGACCTTCGTGTTGTTGCAGTCAGTGCGGGAAAAAGTGTGGAGAAACTGGAAGAGCAGATCCGGGAATTTCACCCGATTTTGGCAGCGGTCTGGGATGAAAAGGCAGCCCGGGACCTGAAAACACGTATTGCGGATACTGACACAAAGGTAGTCAGCGGAATGGAAGGGCTTCTGGAACTTGCGTCCATGCCGGAATCCGATATCCTGGTCACTGCGATCGTGGGAATGATCGGGATCCGTCCTACCATGGAGGGAATCCGTGCCGGAAAGGATATTGCCCTGGCCAATAAAGAGACTCTTGTCACGGCAGGTCATCTGATCATGCCAATGGCAAGAGAATATGGTGTATCCATCCTTCCGGTAGATAGTGAACACAGCGCCATTTTCCAGGCTATCCACGGAGAAGAAAACAAAGAGATCCATAAACTTCTGATCACGGCATCCGGCGGCCCGTTCCGCGGATGTACTACAGAAGAGCTTCGAAATGTCACGGTTGCAGATACTCTGAAACATCCAAACTGGGTAATGGGACGGAAGATCACCGTAGATTCCGCGACCCTGGTAAACAAGGGCCTGGAAGTTATGGAAGCCAGATGGCTGTTTGATATGGATCTGGATCATATCCAGGTGGTGGTGCAGCCGCAGAGTATCATTCATTCCATGGTGGAATTTAAAGACGGTGCGATCATGGCGCAGCTTGGAACTCCGGATATGAGACTTCCGATCCAGTACGCTCTGTACTATCCACACAGACGTTATTTGGATGGAGATCGTCTTGATTTCACGAAACTCCGTGAGATCACATTTGAGGTTCCGGATATGGAGACATTCCGCGGACTTCCTATGGCGATCCAGGCATCCCGGGAAGGCGGAAGCATGCCGACTGTCTTTAATGCGGCCAACGAGCTTGCGGTAAAGAAATTTCTGGAAGAAAAGATTGGCTTTCTGGATATTTATGAGATTATTGCACAGTCTATGGAAAGACATAAAAAAATCGAACATCCGGATCTGGATGAGATCCTTTCTGTAGAGCAGGATACTTACCAGTGGATCGAAAGCAGGTGGTAAATTGAGATTTGTGATTGCTGTGATTATTTTCAGCGTTGTGATACTGATCCATGAGCTGGGACATTTTCTCCTGGCAAAAAAGAACCACATTGAGGTGGTGGAATTTTCTCTTGGCATGGGTCCGAGGATCATAAGTACGGTAAAAGGTGGCACCCGCTATTCTGTGAAACTGCTTCCTCTTGGCGGTTCCTGTGCCATGGCAGGAGAAGATGCGGAAGATGACAGTCCGGGAACCTTTAATTCTGCTCCTGTGTGGGGCAGGATCGCGGTGGTTGCCGCTGGCCCGGTATTTAATTTTCTGCTGGCTTTTGTTCTGTCTGTGATCATTGTGGGCTGTATTGGCTATGATCCTGCAACTGTATTGCAGGTAACAGAAGGTTCCGCAGCAGAAAAGGCAGGCCTGAAAGAAGGCGATGTGATCACAGAGTACCAGGGATATCACATTGACCTGGGAAAAGATCTCTATGTGTATTCGTATCTCAATGAACTGAAAGAGGGAGAGACCATCCATCTGAAGGTAAAACGTGATGGAAAAGAACAGGAGATCTCTTATAAGCCGGATGTGAATGTACGGTATCTCCTTGGTTTCAACCGTTCTGATGTAAATTCCATGACAGTGGAATCTCTGATCAAGGGAATGCCACTGGAAGAAGCAGGTCTGGAAGCGGGCGATGTGATCACGAAGATCAACGGTGTGGAAGTCCCGGATGGAAATGCATATGAAAAATATATCGAGGAGCATCCACTGTCTGATGAACCTGTGACGATCACTTATGAACGAAATGGGCTGGAATATGAGGCGGAGATTACACCAAGAGAATACAGGACACCGGTTTCCGGTTTCGGATATAACACATACAGCGAAAAGACTTCCGGTTTCAATGTTCTGAAATACGGTGCGGTGGAAGTAAAATACATGATCCGCACTACGATCTTAAGTCTGAAAGAGCTTGTGACCGGTCATCTTGGAATGAAAGACTTAAGCGGCCCGGTTGGTGTTGTGGATGCCATCGGTGATACTTACGAACAGTCCAAGAGCGAAGGAACACTGATGATCTGGATGAACATGCTGAATATGGCAGTTCTGCTTTCGGCCAACCTGGGAGTGATGAACCTGCTTCCTCTTCCGGCACTGGATGGGGGAAGGCTGGTATTTCTGGTGGTAGAAGCAGTTCGGAGAAAACCGGTAAATCGCCAGGTAGAAGGCATGATCCATTTTGCGGGACTGATGCTTCTGATGGCGTTGATGGTTGTGGTTATGTATAATGATATTTTGAAGATTTTCTGATATCTGACAAAATAAGGCAAATATTTAGTGCTGTATGATCTATGAGAAGATGATACAGCACTTTTTCTGTGCAGATATTTATTATATAATGAAGATATCAGAGCAAAAGAGAAGGAGATATGGGAATTTGAAAAAGAATATTTTAATACTGGCGGCTTTGATAGCAGTTGTTCTGGCGGTACCTTTTCTGATCATAAAAGCGGATGAGGCAATCCAGATAAAAAATGCAGAATTTAAGGAAAAACAGAATAATGTATGTTATGAAAAAGCGGGAGAATGCATGGATGCAGGTGAATATGATGAAGCGATAGAATTACTTGAAAAACTTCCGGGAAATTATGAGGATGCAGAATATATTATCCGGTATGCAAAGTTTTGCAAAGCTGTTCAGAACGAAGAAGGAATTGAGGAGCTGCATAAACTCATATGGAATTTTCCGAAAGAGGATAAGTACAGTGGTAAATATGCAGAAGAAATGAAAAGGGTTAAAGAAGATACAGAAGTACAGTATGAAAAATATATGGCACAGAAAGAAAAAGAAGAAGAGGAAAAAATGAGGAAGAAAGATGAGCCATATAAAGGAATGAAAGAAAAATATATAAATATTACGCTTCTGGGAAGGGCGAAAGAGAAAAGAACAGAACATTACTGGCGGGATACACCGGGAAAAAGGACACAGGATATTCAGTACAGATATATGTGGTATAACAGCAACGGAACAAAAAAATTCATGGCAGTCTGCAGAAACGGACGGGTCAGCAGTGTAGTTGAGTTTGTTCCGTCCACAGCATCCAGAAAAAATAGTTACAGTGGAAATACCAGCAGGAATAATACCAGAAAAGATATGTATGATGTGCAGGACTACGATGATCCGGAAGATTTTTACTATGATCATGCAGATGAATTTGATGATATTCAGGATGCGGAAGATTACTGGGAGGAAGCACAGTAAGATATATGGCATTTTTTCGATTTTGTGCATATACTGGCAGAGAGTCAGTGTGTTTTCAGGCACAAAAAGGAGTCTCTGTTTATGAAAAATCATTCTTATCTTTCTATGCAGCAGGATACCCCGGATCAGGGACGGCTGCAGGTGACGGTGCAGGACGGAGCTAATAACCGCCCTGTGGAAAATGCCAGAGTGCGGATTTCTTATACGGGAGTACCGGATAATGTGATCGAGGAAGTCCGCACCGATTCTTCCGGAAAAACACCGATGCTGGATCTGGCAGCTCCTCCTCTGGAATACAGCATGAAGCCGGTGGAAGAGCAGCCTTATGCGGAATATACCGTTCAGATCAGTGCAGATGGTTTTGAACCAAAAGAAGTGGCAGGAACGGAAGTTCTTCCCCAGGTGATCGCACAGCAGCCGGCATCTCTTATGAGACAGAGAGGCGCAGGAGAGGATTATCAACGCATTGTGATCGGCCCTCACACCTTGTTTGGTGAGTATCCGCCCAAAAATCCTGAGGCTGAGATCAAGCCGGTAAATGAATCCGGAGAGATTGTTTTAAGCCGGGTGGTGATCCCGGAGTATATCGTAGTCCATGATGGACCGGTAGGAGATACTAATGCGCAGAACTATTATGTACGTTACAAAGATTATATCAAAAATGTGGCCAGCAGCGAGATCTACGCTACCTGGCCGGATGATACAATACGCGCAAATGTCCTGGCGATCATGTCGTTTACATTAAACCGGGTGTATACGGAATGGTACCGGAACAAAGGCTATGATTATACCATCACATCCTCTACCGCATACGACCACAAATGGATCAATGGCCGGAATATTTTTGAGAGTATTGACCGGATCGTTGACGAACTTTTTGAAAATTATCTTTCAAGGCCGGATGTGCGTCAGCCAATCCTGACCCAGTACTGTGACGGGCGTCAGGTGCAGTGCAGGGATAGGGGATGGATGACTCAGTGGGGAAGCAAGGCGCTGGGAGACCAGGGATATTCTGCGATTGAGATCCTGCGGAGTTTCTATGGAAACGATATGTATATCAATGTGGCGGAAGCAGTTTCCGGGATTCCCGCATCCTGGCCTGGATATGACCTGACTATTGGAGTCACCGGAGAAAAAGTACAGCAGATCCAGGAACAGCTCAATGCCATAGCAAAGGCCTATCCAGCCATTCCGACAGTAACTGTGGACGGTATTTATGGCCCGGCTACTGCGGCATCTGTGAAAAAATTTCAGAATGTATTTGGACTTCCCACGTCCGGAGTGGTGGATTATCCAACCTGGTATAAGATTCAGGAAATTTATGTGGCAGTGACCAGGATCGCGGAACTGCGTTAATTTGAAAAAAGTGTTTGACGTTTCTGAATAAACCAAGTATAATGGCTGTTTGTATCTTTAAATGCGTTGTAAAACAATTGCGTTTATGAACATATGATAAAGCGGAATGAGAATGTCCGTTTTACAAAAGGAGCGATGAGAATGACATTTTATCAGGAACTACAGTTAAGCTCAACCGGATCAAAACAGCTGATTCGAAATACCACAGACAAAAAAGAAAAACGAAGGCACATTCTGATCTATAATTTTAAAGTATATCTTGTCATGGCATTTTGTGTGGCGGTTGTGACATTGTACAGTAAGATAACCGGCAATGATAACAGTGTTGTAGGAGTAACCGTACTTCTGGCAGTGCTGGTTTTGAGACAGGCGGATTTCGGGATCCGGACCACACATGGCTTGCTGTCCATTGCCGGAATCTTTGGTATTTTGATCATAGGACCGCGACTGTCCAATATGGTTTCACCGGTGCCGGCATTTTTTGTAAACGCTGTAAGTATCCTTTTGCTGATGATCCTGGGATGCCACAATGTAATTATGTATAATCATTCCACATTTGTCCTCGGTTATCTGCTTCTGATGGGATATGACGTAACTGGAAAAGCGTATCTGCTTCGCGTGGAGGGCCTTCTTGTGGGAATGTTCCTTTGCATGGTGATCTTTTATAAGAATCAGAAAAATCGTCCGTATCGCAGAACATTTCTGGATCTGTTCCGGGAATTTGACCTGCATTCCGCAAGAGGCAGATGGTACCTGCGGCTGACACTGATCGTTTCCAGCGCCATGCTGATCATGTCACTTCTTGGACTTCCAAGAGCAATGTGGGCCGGAATTGCCTGCATGTCGGTGTGCCTGCCATTCACTGAGGACTGTAAAGTCAGAGCCGGAAAAAGAGGCATGTTCAACATTGTGGGATGCCTGCTGTTTGTGGTGCTTTATCTGGTGCTTCCAAAGTCCATGTACCCTTACATCGGAATGATCGGAGGAATCGGTGTGGGATATTCCGCAGGCTATGCGTGGCAGACGGCATTTAATACATTTGGAGCGCTGTCCATCGCATCAGGACTGTTTGGAATGCCGGCAGCTGTGCTGTTGCGTATCGGGGCCAATGTGTTCGGGGCAGCTTATACCATGATCCTGAATAAGCTTGGAGATAAATTCGCGCAGTATATGTGGGTACGGAAAAAAGCGGAAATCTGATGGCAGATCAGGAGAAACCGCATTGTAAATATATGCCAGATATGATAATATGAAGGAAATAGTCGCAGGGTGTTTTTGAAAACATCTTACAGGAAATAATGCATCGCAGGGTTATGATAACCGGGTGCATTATTTTTTTGAATGTAAATTGCAAAAATGAATGTGAATGTCTGCTTTAACAGGGATTACACTACATATTTTTAAGAGAGGGGTTCTAAAAAAATGAACACATTAACAGTTTTACTGCAACAGATCGGAATGTTCGTGATCTACATTATCACAGGCGTGATCCTGATCCGCACAAAAGTACTGACACGGGAAAATCTGGAGATCATTTCAAAAGTTGTGCTCAAACTGTCACTGCCGGTGATGATCTTTATCAATACGGTAAACGGGGTGGATCGGCAGTCATTTTTTTCCTCATTGTCCATCCTCGGAATTGCGGCAGTGATGTATGTGTGTCTGCTGATCCTGGGCACCTTATCCGGAAAAGTATTTCATCTTCATGGAGAACATCTGCAATTATATCGTGCAATGACTGTATTCGGAAACGTGGGATTTATGGGAATTCCTATTGTTGTCAGCATATATCCGGAAAAAGGAATGCTGTATATGGCTGTTTTTACGATTATTGATCAGCTGATGTTGTGGACTCTGGGGGTAAAACTGACTTCCTCAGAAAAAGAAAGCGGAACTTTTAATCCGAAAAAACTGATCAATCCTGTAACGGTGGCCATTATTCTGGCAATGATCTGTGTACTGACAGGAATCAGGATCCCACTGGTTTTAAATACGGCACTTCAGAAGATGGGAGCGACAGCAACACCACTGGCAATGATCTATCTGGGAGGTGTTTTTGCCTGCATTGATGTGTTAAGCTTTGTTAAGAAGCCGGATTATTATGGGATCACATTGATAAAAATGATTGGATTTCCAGTGCTTTTTTATATCCTGCTGAGGCTTGTCCCTATTCCGGCAGATATCCGGATGACTATGGCGCTGACTTCTGCCATGCCTGTGATGTCGTCGGTGGTAATGATGGCAAATGCCTCCGGATCAGATGGAGATTATGCAATGGGAGGAATTGTGGTTACTACGTTATGTTCAGTCCTGACACTTCCTGTGGTATCCTGGATATTTCAGGCGCTTGGGTAAAAGTATTGCTCTGAAAAAAAATTTGCCGTATAATGGGCAATAGCAAAACGGACCGGTGATACGGGCCGGACAGAGGAGAAATACTATGTACGAAGAGACAACAGAGAAACTGCTGGAATTTATCAGCAAAAGCCCCACAGCCTTTCAGGCGGCAGAAGAGACAAGAAAACGTTTTCTGGAGGAGGGCTTTACAGAACTGAAAGAGGAGGAAAGCTGGAACCTGGAAAAAGGCGGAAAATATTTTGTCATGAGAAATCATTCCGCCATCATTGGATTTTCCATTCCTGTCAATGACTGCAGAAGATATCATATCATTGCAAGCCACAGCGATTCTCCGTCTTTTAAAATAAAAGAAAATCCTGAGATGTCCGTAAACGGAGCTTACGTGAAACTGAATGTGGAGCGGTACGGAGGAATGATCCTGTCTACCTGGTTTGACCGTCCCCTTTCTGTTGCAGGCCGGATGATCGTCCGCAAGAACGGAAAAATCCTGGAAAAACTTGTGAATATTGACAGAGATCTGGTCATGATCCCAAGCCTTGCCATCCATATGAACCGGGATATCAACGGAGGCTATCATTACAATGTTCAGAAAGATATGCTTCCACTGTACAGTGGCAGTGGTGAAAAAGGAAATTTCATGCGGATGATGGCAGAAGAGGCGGAGGTTCGGCCGGAGGATATTCTGGGACATGATCTGTTTCTTTATAACCGGATGCCCGGAACGATCTGGGGTTCCCGGAATGAGTTTGTTTCCAGTCCAAGGCTGGATGATCTGCAGTGTGCTTTCGCTTCGCTGGAAGGTTTTCTTCAGGCAGATAAAAAGAAAAATATTGCAGTCCACTGTGTACTGGATAACGAAGAGGTGGGGAGTACCACAAAACAGGGAGCAGCATCCACATTTCTTAAGGATGTGCTGTTCCGGATCAATCTGGCCCTTGGCGGAGATCAGGAAAGTTATCTGATGGCCCTTGCGGAGAGCTTTATGATCTCTGCGGATAATGCACATGCGCTTCATCCGAATTATACAGACAAGGCAGATCCTGTAAACCGTCCGGTGATGAATGGTGGAATCGTGATCAAATATAATGCGAACCAGAAATACTGTACGGATGGGATCTCCACAGCGATTTTCAAGGAGCTCTGCAGAGAAGCGGATGTGCCGTATCAGACATTTGTAAACCGCTCTGATATTGCCGGTGGATCTACTTTGGGAAATATTTCAAACACCCAGGCAGCCATGAATACGGTAGATATCGGCCTTCCTCAGCTGGCAATGCATTCCGCTTATGAGACGGCCGGAGTGAAAGATACGGAAAGCCTGATCCGCGCGGCAAAGGTATTTTACAGATGACATCGGAGGACAGGAAAATGAGCAGAAAAGCAGTATTTTTTGATGCGGACGGAACTGTCTGCGATATGAAAAAAGGTGTGCCGGACAGTGCCATTGAAGCCATCCGTGCGCTGGTAAATAATGGACACGAAGCATGGCTCTGTACAGGAAGAAGCCGCGCCTTTGTTTCCTGGTATCTGGAGCAGATTCCTTTTACCGGAATGATCAGTGCCTGCGGGTCCACCATTGAAAAAGACGGGAAGAGACTTTTTAACAAAGAGATGACACCGGAAATTGCAAAACTTTCCGTGGAGGTTTTAAGAAAATACGGCCTGATTCCGGTAATGGAAGGTGCGGATTTCATGTACTATGACAAAGAGGAATATACCGATGAAGTGAACTGGTATGCCAGCCTGATCACGGAATCTCTGGGTGATAAATGGAGACCGATCCGTGGAAATGAGGATTGCATGCGGATCAATAAGATCAGCGCAAAAATGACTGCAGGGTGTGATGCAGAGGTTGCATTGTCCATTTTGTCAGAATATTATGATATCATCCGTCATGAGGGCAGCAGTTCATTTGTGGGAAATACCATTGAACTTGTGCCAAAAGGATTTAATAAGGCGGTGGGAATCGCGGCAGTGATCCGCCTGTTTGATATTCCGTGGGAAGATACCATTGTTTTTGGAGACAGCAACAATGACCTTGCCATGTTTGAATACGCTGCAACAAAAGTTGCCATGGGAAATGCTTCCCCGAAGATCAAAGAACTGGCAGATTATGTTACGTCCGATATGTTCCATTATGGAATCCGGGATGGGCTGAGATATCTGAAACTGATCTGAAAATAAAAAATGCTGTGGAGATGTACATAAAACATTTTCCACAGCATTTTTGTATTATGATGGTGTTCAGATCAGACCCAGGCTTTTACAGAGAAACAGCCAGAATGTCAGGGTAAAAGCACTGAACAATGTAGTGAGAAGCACGACTCCCGAAGAAAAAGAGCCTTCATGTCCCATATTTTTCGCCATGACAAAACAGGTAACTGTGCTGGCAGATCCCAGCATAATGATAATGGAAACCAGCTTGTCCTTTGTAAAACCGCATCGGATGGCAAGGGGCAGAAAAAGAGCTTCATAACCGATCAGTTTCATAAAGGTACAGGCGACGGATGCTTTGAGCCTGGAAAAAGCTTTCCCAAAATGAAGAGATCCACCCATGGCCATGAGACCAAGAGGAGTAGCAGTTTTGGCAAGATTGCCTACGGTAGAGTCCAGGATCTTCGGAAAGGGAAGGCGAAGAAGAGACCAGAGTGTACCGGCAACAATACCGAGAATGATGGGATTGGTGACAATGCCTTTTAAAGTACGCTTCAGAACAGTTCCATCCAGCTTTCCCTGATCCGGTTTAAAGACAGAGAGAACTACAACGGCCATCACATTATAAAGAGGTACACTTGCAATGATCATCAGCGGTGCCATGCCTGCGTTTCCGTAAAGATTCTGGATAACAGCGATGCCAAGGATTGCGGCACTGCTGCGGTAGGATGCCTGGATAAACTCGCCCCGGATATCGGATGGATGGAGGAGGCGGGACAGGAGTACGGAAATTATGATACTGACTGAGGTGATCAGAAAACAGAAGATCACCATTTTGGAATCCCATGCTTCGTAAATATCGATCTTGGCGATATCCTGAAACAGAAGAACTGGCAGCGGGATGACGAATACGAATTTGTTCATACGGTTGACAAATGCCTCATCAAAAAGTTCGATTCTCCGGAAAAAATATCCAAGGAGCAGAGTAAGAAAGATAGGCACGGTAACGTTCAGACAGAAAATAAGATTGTCCATAAAAGAAAGCCTCCCTGAGGTAAAATATCTTCATTTATTATATCGAATCCTCGAAAATTGTCAAACAAGGTATACGGAACTGTAAAATTCTGATATGATAAAAAGTGTTGCGAAAAAGCAGCACAGGGGTTGAGAAGGAGAAGAAAAAATGAGATACGGAAAAATACGGATCGAAGACGGCTTTTTTGTATTTACCAGACATATGATGCTTAACAGTCTTCCGTGTAAGGATATCCTCTGGGCGTATATGCGCCGGGAAGGAGCGGATAAAACCGGTGAAAAACAGCTGATCATCAACTATCTGGTAATTATAACCAGGCGTCAGAAGCGTTATAAATTTGATATGACAGAACAGGAAGTACAGGACTGTCTCCGACTTCTGAAAGTACTGAATCCGGATCTTGCAGTTGGTTTTCCAAAAGGAAGCAGACTTCCGCTTCAGAATCTTCCAAATACGAGAGATCTGGGTGCTTTGATGACCGAAGATGGTTTGCACATTCTTCCCAGAAAACTTCTGCGTAGTGGTGAGATTTATCATGCTTCCGTAGCAGATACCAGGATTCTTTCAGAAGAATATAATGTCAAAACAGTGATCGATTTCCGGTCTGCGGCGGAAGTAAAGAAAAAACCGGATGATATTATGGCAGGAGTAGAGTATTATCATATTCCGATCCGTGATGAAGAACGCAGCGGAAACAGCTTTTTTGAACGTGTGATGTCCTGCTACGGGGAAGGAGAACGATATATACAGGAACGGTATCGAAGTCTTATTACCGATGAATATTCCCTGAAACAGTATGCGCGCTTTCTGGATGTACTGCTTCACGTAAAAAATGGAGCCGTTGTTTTTCACAGTACTACGGGAGAAGACAGGACAGGAGTCGGGACGGCACTTTTGCTCTTCGCACTGGGAGTGCCAAAGGAAACAATACGAAGGGATTACATGCGGTCGAATCCATGTCTTGAGGAAGAACTGAAATACATGCGGAGGCTTTACCGTGCAGACAGGCCGGAAAACAGCCGGAAACTTGCAGATCTGAAAGCTTTTTATCAGGTGAAGGAATCTTACATCAATACGGTTTTTGATGTCATTGAAAAAGAAAACGGAGGAATCGAGAGATTTCTGCGGAGAAAACTTTATCTGACACCAAAAGCATCCGAAGAGCTTAAGAAAAAATATCTGATCTGAGGATAAAAAC
>UMJF01035747.1_pt1 | contig 12102 bp, 10 predicted proteins | sample 1966001 | NCBI WGS metagenome assembly UMJF01 (sample SAMEA4836145, study PRJEB28245) | human gut metagenome | biome: gut microbiome; material: fecal sample | place: Denmark | collected 2008 | reverse complement strand
TCTACAGCCATCGCCTCAAAGCGTCATGTGCCACCAATGGCTACTTTTATAAGCTCTATGCACCATTACAGGCAAATTGTCCGCAAGCTGCGGACGATTTCAAGTTGCCTTTTCTTATTCCTTGGGACCACCATCGTCGTATCATAGATAAGTGCAAGGGCAATGGCGCAACAGATAACCAAAGACCCTTCAATGCCCACCTCCATGCCTATGTGGTATATAAGAAAATTTACGGAATGCAAGCCGCAGTGGTTCTCAACCTCATGCATAAGGGAAAGGACTTGTTGGCTTTTATGAAGTAAATATAAGTGAGTTTTTCCACCTCACTATGTGTTAGCGAACTCATTTTGAGGCTAGTTCTAATCCATAAATTAATACCAAAAAAAAGAAAGTAAAATATGATGAAATCGGAGACCAACTGTCCCCTAAGGGTGTATTCCCTTATAGTTCTCCTGGCATTTGCTTGTACCAGCAAAATTGTTTGCGCAAACAAATTCTAACGTCCTCTACTAAGGAACGAGCGACAAAGAACTTAATTACTGACTATTATAAATTTCGAATTATGGGGAGATTTATTATCAAGCTCGTGCGCTTGATACTGAAGTATGGGCGATTCGGCCTTTTTTGCGTGGTCATTCAATTGAATGGCAACAGCAAGTATATTGAGTATACTTACAATTTGAGGCGTTCCCTCCTATGGATATGAGCATACACGTACAATTACTGGTAGATGTTGCCATGCAGGAAAGAGATTATCATGATGTACTCGTAGTACGTCGATACTTGGAGACCTTTAACAGAATAGACAATCATTTGGTTGAAGCTGAACTTCCTAGGCTTGATGCCTATATCGCCACTCTGGATGGCTATTATAAATACCTGGAGCAAAGGAATAGAAAGCCATTGAATAATGGTATCAGAATCGGCCGAAAAAAAGAATACCTTTTTGTGTCTGATGAAGCATCTTCTTTAAAAGATGAAGAGACGACCGCCGAGCAAGCCTCTTTATTTATAGAATTTCTCACCCTAAATGGCCTGAATTCTATGTCTACCAGTGCGAGCAAGTCTTCACCAATGAATATCGCAATATTTGCGTTTATCAGATATTGGAGAAGAAAGGGCATCCTGGCACCGCAGCACACCGTCAGTGCCAATGCCATTTATCGATTTCTTACTGATGATTGTAATATACGAAAAGAAGTTACGATAAAATCGTTCAACAATGTCTTCAATCATTGTGAGGACATAAAAAATCAGGAAATGGATGATAAAGTGGCTGATTTCTTTGCCCATAGATGATTTTTTTTATGGGATAAATATTAATCCTATTTATCCTAAATGTCCCATGGGCGTATTTGCCCTATCTTTGCACCCGTAATCAGACAAGTAAAGTCTGGTTGCGGGCGTTTTTTGTTTATAGGAATCCGGTACCGTTCCTGAAACTGAAATCTGGCGAATAACTCGCAGTCCAACCCATAAACATTATATATTAATTTAATATGGCAGGAAAAGCTTATGTATTTTATCATCCGCAGTATGGCGGATTGAGAGTGGTGAACAACGAAGAAGGATTGTTCTTTTGCATCGAGGACCTGGTTGCCATCACAGATATTGGCAGAGATAAACTGTTCCCAGTATTAGCCGACACGGAGGGGAAAGTGGTAAAAATGTGTGTGGAAGCGGAAACAAAAAAGGTTCCGAAGGCTTTTAAACAACGTTTGTTTTTCGGTGAATTCTTTGGCAATGCTGACAAGGTGAAACAAAAAAGTAGAATAGCTTGGAGAAGTATGATATTCGTTGACTCTCAGGTGGTGAGGGATATGACGGTAGGCAGTTCGAAAGATCCTGAGCGTAAGTTGTTTTACAAGTGGGTCAAGAATTTTATCCAGCCTGTGATGGAGGACAAGCACAGATGTTGGCGTTATGAATGCGTTATGATGAAAAGAGTCTGTTATGACCCTCTGGAAAATCCGATTGACATCCGATATACTGCCGACGGCCTGTATATCAACGATATGAGAATCAACTGACATTATTAAACTTTTAAACAAGTTGTTACGATTATGAAACAAGCAACAAAGAAGCAGCTCCTCAACGCCCAGAAGGTGGACGGAGCCATCATCAGTGAGGAAAACGGTACCATCGCCTTCCGCAAGGCGCCATGGAACGATACCGAGGTTATCTGCGAACAGCCTAAGGTGATACCGGGCAGAATGGTATGCTCTGGCGAGAAGGGAGGCGACGAGTTCGACTTCAAGCCTTACGAGCGTACGGGCGAGAAGCTCTTCGAGGAAATCTTCAAGACCAAGCATGCCGTGGTGCGCACCACCAAGCGCACGGTGCAGGTGAACTATACCTTCAGCCGTGACCTGGACAAGCAGGACATGCTGCGCTACCTCAAGGTAGAGCACAAGGAACTGATTGCCGGATTCAAGGAGGCAGATATCAAGGGGAATTGATAATGAATCATTCAACATTCAAAAAAATGGAACATATTATAGCATATAATCCGTACAAGAATGGCAATAAAGGGAGCGTAAGCTCCCAGCCACTCTCGGTCTACGACAAGACCATCGCTTATCCCTGGATGGCAGACCTGGTAGCTGCCATCCGTGGGGGTAACGATGAGCTGAAGAAGCAGCTGCCTTTCCGCTGCGCTCACTACTACCAGTTCCGAGACAACAGGCGCTCGCAGAAAAATGCCGTGCCCGAAAGCTTCCTCTTCCAAACCACCATCGATGTGGACGACAAGGAATATGTGGATAAGGCGATAGAGAAGGCACGAGAGCTGAACTGCAGCGACACCATCTGGAACGGAGCCTTGCTGCACCTGGAGTACTCAGCCCGCAAGAAGTTGCACATCGACATCCGCATGCCCGTCGGCATGACGATCGAGGAGACGCAACGAGCCTATTGCGAGGCGCTGGGCGTGCCCTACGACGAGAGCTGTATCACGCCAGAGCGCATGCTCTTCATCACCGACAAGGCGTCTGAAATCTATCGCTCGCCCCACTGGTACGAGGTGCTGCCACAGGAAGAGCTGAAGAAGCGCAGACAAGCCTACCTGGACCGTGAGCTTACCATCGACGGAAGAGGTGTGGCTGTTTCTGCTATTCAGCCTGCCCAACCTAGTGATAGCAATGCTGCTCATGCTGCTCATCTCAGCCCTGCTGGAGCTCATCAGGATGCTGGGGCAGTGGCAACCGGCAAGAACCTCGCAGCCTTCGACCTCTTCCGCAATGCGGCAGGGCTGAAGGACGTAGATATCAACACCCCAGGCTCTCGTCACTCATCGCTCTTAGCAATCATGAGTGCAGGCGCATCGAGAGTGATGTCCGAAGAGGAACTGAAGGCGGTGGTGGCACAGAAGATGCCTGCCTTTTTGCAGGAACGTGACTGCCAACAGCTCATCCACGACTTCTATGCGAAATATGGTGACAGTTCGAAGCCGATGTCGCAAGCCGTGATCCGCATCAATGCCCAGGCAGAGAAGTCCTCCCAGAAGGATGCCGTGGCGTTAAAAACCGAGAGTTCCGAGGGCGGCACGGATATTAATGCGGAAGATGATAAATTAGTACCGCCTCCGATGCCCGAACATCTCCCGAAACTCGTGGAGCTGCTGCTATCGAAGACACCGGACGTATACAAGCCTGCCGTGGCACACGCCATCTTCCCGCCACTTGCCACACACCTCTGCAAGACCACCTTCAAGTATATCGACAATGTGGAGCACGAGGCTACCCTGATGTGCTGTCTGCTGGCGGGTACGGGCGCAGGCAAGAACTGTGTGCAGATGCCTATCAACATGATTATGGAGGACATCAGACAGCGCGACCGTGAGAACCTGCAACGGGAGAAGGAATGGAAAGAAGAGGTGACACGCAAGGGCGCCAACAAGGATAAGCGCAAGCGCCCGGAAAACCTCATCATACAGGAGATAGACGCCGATATGACCAATCCGGCATTCGTCATGCGCACGGCTGAGGCTCAGGAACATTTCCTCTATACATCGCTCAATGAGATAGACCAGTTCGATGCCCTCAAGGGGCAAGGCAACCAGCAGTTCAAGATCATGTGCCTTGCCTTTGATCCGGGCAACCAATACGGTCAGACTCGCGTGGGTACATCGAGCGTCACCGAGCGCATCACCATCCGGTTCAACTGGAATGCATCGACCACCGTCCAACTGGGGCAGCGATATTTCTCGAAGGTGCTCACCGACGGACCTATCAGCCGCATCAACTTCTGTACCATCCCGGAGCGGGAAATCGGTGCCGAAATGCCTGTATACGGCGAATACGACGATGCTTTCAGAGAGGCGCTCAGACCGTACATAGAGAATCTGTGTAAGGCATCGGGTAGAATAGACTGTGCTGAGGCTTTCGCCCTGGCAGAAAAGTTAAAGGATGAGAACGCCGACTTTTCGCGCATGTCACAAAACAGAGTGTTCGAGAATCTCTCCTTCCGTGGCAATGTAATTGCCTTCCTCAAGGCTTGCGTGCTATACGTGGCAAACGGCTGCAAATGGGAACCCGAAATAGAAGAGTTCATCAGATGGAGCGAGAGTTACGACCTGTGGTGCAAGATGATTTTCTTTGGCGCAAGCATAGCCAAGGCTAATGAGGCAGGAGAGAAATCGAGCAAGCGAGGACCAGCCAACCTGCTGCAGCAATTGCCTGACACATTCACCTACACGCAGGCTGAAATGGTGCGTCTGCAGAACGACTTCGACAAGAAGGGTACGGCGAAGATGCTGAGAAACTGGGTGTACCGCCATTATATAGAGAAAATTCCTCCGAAGGGAGCAAATGCCGACGGAGCTGACGGAGAGCAGGGCGGAAAGGTACTCAGTATTCAGTTATTCAGTTTTAAGAAGCTATTATTCCGTTCTGACGGACTCGACCTGAGATGTTTTAACGCAAAATAGTTTAACACTTAACATTCAAGCAAATGGAAATAGTATTAAAGCGTATAGCTAAAAAGGGGACTTATACCATCGGCAGACTCTATCTGCTGACCGATAGTAGTGTAAATCGTAACTCGCTACCCGGCAAGAAGAAAGACGACAAGTGCAAATTGATTCATACCTTTGACAGCCAGCTGCTGTCAAAGGATACATATCTCTGTGATACCATGGAGCCTACATGGCGTAATCTGCTGGGTATCAAGCTAAAGCCAGAGGAAGTGGATGCCCGCTATAGCCGCAAGAGCGGCGTGAAGGCTCGTAAGGTACCTGGCCATACTGCCATTCCTGAGGGTACTTATCCTGTGGTCATATCGTATTCTCCAAGATTCAAGCGTTGGCTGCCATTGCTGGTGGGTGTACCGAATTTCGAGGGCATCCGCATCCATGCAGGCAATTATCCTGACGATACGCAAGGCTGCATCCTCGTTGGAGAGAACAAGTTTGAGGGCATGGTGGTGAACTCCCGTATCTGGCTGCAGCGGCTCATCAACGCCATGACAGCGGCGCGCGATCGAGACGAAAGTATCTGGATAACCATCCTATAGGTTACAAGTGATAAAACAGATAGGGAACGCACTGCGTTCCCTATTTATATTATATATGGTACTTATTCTGGTAGTGGCGCTTGGATTTAACAGGGGCTCCATGGAAGGAACCGCTGCCCATACCGCTGCCACGAAGACTCTCATGGAAGCCTGAACCACCGCTGTATTCACCCCAGCGGGCTCTGATTCTATCCACATAATCTACCGTCTCCGTGCCTCGCATGTAACCGTATTTCACCACCGGGTCTGTGTAATAAGCCGGTTGAGAAAGGCGCAGAATATAATCGCGAATTACGCCCCAATTGTGCGGATTCTGACCATGTTTGCGAGCCAGCGCCATCGCATCTCTGATGTGGAAATAGCCACCATTATATGAAGCAAGGGCGAAAAGCATGCGCTGGAACGGGTCGCCTACGTCAGAGAAATGCCCTTGCAGTTCCGCCATATATCTGGCTGCTGCAGCCACATTCGCCTCAGGTTCATGAATCATGCTCATCGGCAAACCCAGATGGGCAGCCGTGCCTGGCATAATCTGCATCAGTCCGCAAGCTCCAGCCCATGACTTCGCATTCGGGTCAAAACAGCTCTCCTGATAACATTGGGCAGCCATCAGACGCCAGTCCATGCGAGCCGTTCCGCTATAGCGCTGGAAGAGGTGGTCGTAGCGGGAAATAACACCCTTAGAACGGTTCAGAAATGGTGAATAAACGTGGCGGCGCACGCTGGCAGAAGAAAGCAGCCACGATTCTTCCTGCTTGACCTGAGCAATCAGCTTAGGCTTAAACCAGCCGTTCAGGGTGTCGGCAAGACTCTTGTTACCGTTCTGCACAGCCCATTGGGTTCGGGTACTGTCGGGCGTAACACCACAGAACAGCAGGTTGCCTCTGGTCTGTTTTCGGGGTAGGGGCACGGCAATCACATCTCCTTCTCCCTTCTCCAGTTTGCGTACCATTTCAGCCGTATCCTTACATTCTTCTACGCGTAACGACACGCCGATCTGCTGGGCAAACTTCTCGCAGAGCAGATATTGCAGTCCCATTCCGTGGCTGTGGTAATCATAATAGGTAGTAGGGCCGTTAACGGTAAGCATGATGAGCTCACCATTGGCCTGAATATCTTCGAGCGAAAGCCCCTTGCTGGTTGAAGCTGGTTTCTTTTCATCACCATCAGCCCCATCAGAGTTGTCAGCATGCTCCATTTCGCCTACAGGAGTTCCCCATGGCGTAAGCTCCTGCTGCGGTTTCTTGTCGGCACAGGCAGCGAGCAAAAATAGTGCATATAATGCGTATAAATATCCTTTATTCTTCATTTCAGCTGCAAAAGTACGAAATATTTTGCACATAAGTGAGAAATTATTTGTTTATTCTAATAAAAATATGTACTTTTGCAATGTTTTTCAAACAAAATATAGAAATATGTTACGAATAGCAGTACAAAGCAAGGGTCGTCTTTTCGACGACACCATGAATCTTTTAGCAGAGGCTGACATCAAAGTAAGCGCCTCTAAACGCACCCTTCTGGTGCAGTCAAGCAACTTTCCTCTCGAGGTTCTCTACCTTCGTGATGATGATATTCCTCAGAGCGTAGCCTCTGGTGTGGCAGATATCGGAATCGTGGGCGAGAACGAGTTTGTTGAGCGTGGAGAGAATGCGCAGATTATTGACCGTCTGGGTTTCAGCAAGTGCCGCCTGAGCCTCGCCATTCCTAAGAAGATTGATTATCCGGGATTGCAATGGTTCAACGGCAAGAAGATTGCTACTTCTTACCCTAACATCCTGCGCAAGTTTATGAAGAAGAACAACATCAATGCCGACATCCATGTCATTACGGGTTCTGTAGAAATCAGTCCGGGCATCGGTTTGGCTGACGGTATTTTCGATATTGTAAGTTCTGGTTCTACTCTGGTCAGCAACAATCTTGCTGAGGTTGAGGTGGTGATGAAGAGCGAGGCTCTGCTCATCGGCAACTGGAACATGGACGAGGAGAAGCATCAGATTCTGAACGAGATGCTGTTCCGCTTCGAGGCTGTACGTTCTGCACAGGACAAGAAGTACGTGATGATGAATGCTCCTAAGGCAAAGGTTCAGGAGATTACAGAAGTATTGCCAGGCATCAAGAGTCCTACGATTATCCCATTGGCTGATGAGGAATGGTGCTCTATCCACACTGTGCTCGACGAGAAGCGTTTCTGGGAAATCATAGGCAAGTTGAAGGAACTTGGTGCTCAGGGCATCCTGGTAACACCAATCGAAAAGATGATATTATAATAATGTGTAGTGTTTAATGTGTAATGTTTATTTAGAGACATTATGCGTTAAAAACCAAACATTAAACATTAATAATTAAATATTAATAATAGGAATGAAGGTAATAAAGTATCCTGCAAAGGAGGAATGGAGCGAGATTGTAAAACGCCCACACCTGGATGTTTCGCAGCTGAATGCGACCGTACAAGGTGTACTCGACGATGTGAAAAACCATGGCGACGAAGCCGTGAAGCGTTACGAGGAGAAGTTTGATCATGCCCATCTCGATTCTTTGGCTGTGACTGAAGCTGAAATCGAAGAGGCAGAGAAAATGGTTTCTCAAGAACTGAAAGACGCTTTGCACCTCGCCCATCATAACATTGCCGCATTCCATCATAGCCAGAAGTTTGATGGTGTAAAGGTTGAAACTTGCCCTGGTGTAACCTGCTGGCAGAAGAGTGTGGCTATAGAGAAGGTGGGATTGTATATCCCGGGAGGTACTGCTCCTCTCTTTAGCACCGTTCTGATGCTGGCTACTCCTGCCAAGATTGCGGGATGTAAAGAAATAGTACTGTGTACTCCTCCTAATAAAGAGGGCAAGGTGAATCCGGCTATCCTCATGGCGGCAAAGATTGCGGGCGTAAGCAAGATCTTTAAAGCGGGTGGCGTTCAGGCTATCGGAGCCATGGCTTACGGTACGGAGAGCGTGCCTAAGGTTTATAAGATTTTCGGTCCGGGCAACCAGTTTGTCATGGCTGCCAAGCAGCAGGTTTCCCTGCACGATGTGGCTATAGACATGCCTGCCGGTCCGTCTGAAGTTTGTCTTATTGCCGACGAAACAGCCAACCCTGTGTTTGCTGCTGCCGACCTGTTGTCGCAGGCTGAACATGGTTTCGATTCTCAGGTTTTCTTCATTACTACATCTGAAAAGGTGTTGGATGATGTAAAGAATGAAGTTGAAGTACAACTTGAACGTTTGCCACGTAAGGAGATGGCACAAACCTCGTTAGATAACTCTAAGTTTATCCTCGTGAAGACTGAAGAGGAGGCAATAGACCTCTGTAATACTTATGCGCCGGAGCATCTGATTATCGCCACAGCCGATTACGAGCAGCTGGCAGAAAAAGTTGTGAATGCAGGTAGTGTATTCCTCGGAAACTATGCGTGCGAAAGTGCAGGCGACTATGCAAGCGGTACGAACCATACCTTGCCAACCCATGGTTATGCTTTGGCTTACAACGGAGTGAACCTGGACAGTTATAATCGCAAAATCACCTTCCAGCATCTTACAGAAGAAGGTATTCGTAACATTGGAAATGCTGTAGTGACCATGGCGGAAAATGAGCAATTGGAAGCTCATGCCAATGCGATGAGACTGAGAGTGAACAGTTTGAAACAATAGGGTAAAAAGGGAAGTTGTAAAAATACTTCTTAATAGCTTTTGAAAGAAAAATGAAAGAATTGAAAGATTTGTGCCGAGAGAACATCTGGAATCTGGCACCTTACAGTTGCGCCCGTACGGAGTTTGCAGGCAGAAATGCCCGCGTCTTCCTCGATGCCAACGAAAATCCATATAATGACCCTTACAATCGCTATCCTGATCCGCTGCAGGTTGAACTGAAGAAGCAGATCAGCAAGATTAAGGGTGTGGCTGAAGAGAAAATCTTCCTGGGCAACGGTTCTGACGAGGCCATCGATTTGGTTTACCGTGTATTCTGCCGCCCGGGCAAGGATAATGTAGTAGCGATTGCACCTACTTACGGAATGTATGAAGTTTGTGCAGACATCAACGATGTGGAGTATCGTTCTGTATTGCTTGATGAAAATTATCAAATTTCTGCCGGAAAACTGCTGGCAGCCTGCGATGAACAGACAAAGGTTATCTGGTTCTGCAGTCCGAACAATCCTACGGGTAATCACATTAACCGCGAGGCTATCGTAGAGGTGTTGCAGAAATTCCAGGGTATTGTCATCATCGACGAAGCCTACAGCGATTTCTCTTCGGAGCGCACATTCCGCAGCGTACTCGACAGATTTCCCAACATGATTGTGCTCAACACCATGAGTAAGGCATGGGGCTGTGCAGCCCTCCGTTTGGGAATGGCTTTTGCGAGCAAGGAGATTGTTGACATATTCAATAAGGTGAAATATCCTTATAACGTCAATCTGCTTACTCAGGAGCATGCGCTGGAAGTGATGAAGAATCCGCTGAAGGTTGACGAATGGGTGAAGAACATCCTGCAGGAGCGTTCTAAGGTAATGGCTGCATTCCTGGATCTGCCTATCTGCGAGAAGGTTTATCCTACTGATGCAAACTTCTTCCTGGCTAAAATGACCGACGCCAATGCCATCTATAATTATCTGGTGGCACAAGGCATTATCGTAAGAAACCGCAACAAGGTTCAGTTGTGTGGCAACTGTCTGAGAATTACGATAGGAAACAAGAGCGAGAATGCTGAATTACTCGGTGCTTTGAGACAGTACTAAATTATTTTGGAAAAGTTCAGTATATAATATGAAAGAGGGTGAGTCATAAATATATGATTCACCCTCTTTTTAGCATTTATCTTCTTCTGCCTCTACCTTCATTTCTTCCTTGATTTCCACGACCTTGATTTCCACGGTCGCCGCGTCCGTTCTTATCCCCGCTGTTGTAGCGGTTCTTGCGACTGTGGTTGTCGTTGTCGAAATTAGGGTTGAAGCTCTTTTTTTTCTTGTTCTTGAAGAAGCCGGCACCTCCGCTTAATGGGCGGCCTTCGTTCAGATATTTATCTTCATCATAGCAGCCTACATTTCCGAAACCCTTTGGTGCATAGCGGTCAGCCGCATTTCTGCCAGTTCCACGCTTGCCTTTAGCACCTTTTCCTACACCAGGATTATCGTATGTAGAACCTATCGCCTTATCGTCATAATGCGTCTTCTTACCCTTGAAACTGCCACCCATGCTCTTCCTGTCGTAGAGCTTGTCGATGAGGTCGGCTCTGCCTATCCGGCGAAGTTCACTCTCGATGGCGCGGCGCTCTTCAGGCTTGTACCAGAAGAAGAACATGCGCTGGGCAAGCTTCTCTTTCTGAGTCTTGGCGCTGAAGACCGGCTCCAGGGTGTAAGGATCGTACCCCGTATACCAGGTCTCGGTAGAAATGGTCATAGGAGTAGGGGTGAAATCCTGCACCTGCTCCAGATGGAAATCCAGTCCCTTCGTAATGACGGCAAGTTCGGCCATGTCTTCTTCATGACAGCCCGGATGCGAACTGATGAAGTAAGGAATGATCTGCTGGTTCAGACCTTCTTCCTTGTTGATCTTGTCGAAGATGCGCTTGAACTCGTAGAAGAGGTCGAACGATGGCTTGCGCATGAACTTCAAAACCTCCGGACTCGTATGTTCGGGAGCCACCTTCAGTCGGCCGCTTACGTGCTTGGTAATCAGTTCGCGCGTGTATTCTCTAGCCGCCTGATTCACCTTTTCGTCCTTGCTCTTATGCAGCAGAAGGTCATAACGCACACCACTACCAATGAAACTTTTCTTGATTCCCGGCAAAGCATCTACAGCATGATAAATCTCCAGAAGCTTGCTGTGGTCGGTATTGAGGTTCGGACAAATCTGAGGGTTTACGCACGACGGGCGTTTGCACACTTCGCAGGCTTTCTGATTCTTGCCGTGCATTCCGTACATGTTGGCAGAAGGACCGCCCAAATCGCTCAGATAGCCCTTGAAATCAGGCATCTGGATGATTTTCTTCACCTCCTTCAGAATGCTCTCCTTGCTGCGGCAAACCACGAATTTACCCTGATGGGCAGAAATGGTGCAGAAAGAACAGCCGCCGAAACAGCCACGATGAAGGTTCACGGAGAACTTGATCATCTCGTAGGCAGGAATGGTCTTGCCCTTGTATTTAGGATGAGGCAAACGCGTATAAGGCAGGTCGAAAGCCGCATCCAGTTCCGCGGTAGTCATCAGCGGGAAAGGCGGATTCACCACTACATATTTGCCGTCAACTTCCTGAATCATGCGCTGAGCATGCATCTTGTTGGCTTCTTCCTCCAGATGGCGCACGTTCTCAGCCTGTCCCTTCTTGTTGTGGAGACATTCTTCGTGGCTGTGGAGGATGATGTCATCGTCCTTGAAACCGCCCGGAATCTCACTTTCCTTGCAGTAGAAAACCACCTGCGGCATTTCGTGGATTTGGCTAAGCGTCTTGCCTTCTGCAAAGGCATTGGCCAGTTCAACAATAGAACGTTCGCCCATTCCGTAGAGAATGAGGTCGGCGCCCGAATCGCAGAGAATGCACTTGCGGAGCTCGTCTTTCCAATAGTCGTAGTGGCTGATGCGGCGCAACGAAGCCTC
>UMJF01014621.1_pt1 | contig 12137 bp, 8 predicted proteins | sample 1966001 | NCBI WGS metagenome assembly UMJF01 (sample SAMEA4836145, study PRJEB28245) | human gut metagenome | biome: gut microbiome; material: fecal sample | place: Denmark | collected 2008 | reverse complement strand
GAACTCCTATGATGCGGACGGATTGATCGTGTCCACACCAACGGGTTCTACTGCGTACAATCTGTCTGCAGGAGGACCGATCGTGGAGCCGACAGCGTCATTGATCGTTGTGACACCGATCTGCTCGCATGCACTCAATTCCCGCAGTATTGTTTTCGCGGACAAAGATGAGATCGTGATCGAGATTGGTGCAAAACGGGAAAATCAGATCGAGGAAGCAGTGATTGCATATGATGGTGCGGATGAAGTCCCGCTTCATACCGGTGACCGGATCCGGATCAAAAAGGCGTGGGAGACAGCGAAAATCGTAAAACTCAGCAAAGTGAGCTTTCTGGAAACATTACGTGAAAAGATGAAAGGAAACTAGAAGATGAAAGTAAACCGACATGCCAAAATTGTAGAATTGATCAACAAATATCAGATTGAGACACAGGATGAGCTTGCCGAGTATCTGAATGAAGCGGGATTTAAAGTGACGCAGGCAACGGTATCCAGAGACATCCGTGACTTAAAGCTCACCAAGGTTCCGGCAGAAAACGGCAGGCAGAAATATGCGGTACTCCAGAGTGCACAGAACGGAATGACTGAAAAATATGTGCGCATTTTGCGGGATGGATTCAGCTCTATGGATATGGCTCAGAACATTCTGGTACTGAAAACGGTATCCGGTATGGCGATGGCGGTGGCTGCGGCACTGGATGCGATGAACTGGAATGAGATTGTTGGCTGTATTGCCGGGGATGATACGATCATGTGCGCTGTGCGGACCGTAGATGATACGATTCTACTGATGGAAAAGATCAAGAAACTACTGGAACAATAGACAGGAGAAAGAATGTTACAAAATTTGCATGTAAAAAATCTGGCGCTGATCGATGAGGCGGAAGTGGATTTCTCTGGTGGACTCAATATCCTGACCGGGGAAACCGGTGCCGGAAAATCAATTATCCTGGGGAGTGTCAGTCTTGCCCTGGGCGGAAGATATTCAGCAGATATGCTTCGTAAGGGAGCCGATAAGGGACTTGTAGAACTGACCTTTTATGTGGAAAATCCGGAAACGGTACGGAAGCTGGAAGAGATGGATCTTTCGCCGGACGGAGGGCAGATCATTATCACCAGACGGTTTAACGGAAACCGAAGTGTGAGCCGGATCAATGGAGAGACTGTGACACTGGGGCGGCTAAAGGAAGCAGCCCAGGTTCTGATCGATATTCACGGACAGCATGAGCATCAGTCACTGTTATATAAAAAAAATCATCTGGCAATTCTGGATGCATTTGCAAAAGAAGCCGGAGAATGGAAGAAAAAAGTGGCGGATTCATACAGGGAATACCGCCGGCTGGAAAAAGAACTTAAGGAAGCCGATAAAGACGAGGCTGAGAGAGCCAAAGAGATTTCTTTTCTTGAATTTGAGATTGATGAGATTGAAAATGCAGGAATCACTGCGGCAGAATGCCAGTCGGTAGAAGAAGATTACCGGCGGATGATGCAGGGGAAAAGAATCGCAGAGAATCTGGAAGAGGCGTATCTGTATACAGCAGGAGAAGGCGGTATAAGTGCGGCAGAAGCGATCGGACGGGCAGTACGTGCGGCAGCTGTGGCGGCAGAACATGATGACAAATCGGGAGAACTGTATGAACAGCTGGTCGAAGTGGAGAATCTGATCGGGGATTCCGGGCGCGAGCTTCGCTGTTATCTGGACAGTCTTTCCTTTGAACCGGAACAGTTCTATGAGACGGAGAGCCGGCTGAACCAGATCAATCATCTGAAGGTCAAATACGGAGATTCGGCAGAGGCAATCCTGCAGCATAAGGCGGATGACGAGGAGCGCCTCCTGATTTTAAAAAATTATGATGAATATTTAAATGAATTAAAGGGAAAACTGAAAAAATCAGAGGAACGTCTGCAAAAAGAATGCGAGGGTCTGTCGGAGACCCGTAAAAAAGAGGCAAAGCTTTTGCAGGCAAAGATCGCAGAAGGACTTCAGGATCTGAATTTCCTGGATGTCTGCTTTGAAATTCGGTTTTCAAAAACCTCCGGGTACACAGTAGAAGGAACGGATGAGGTGGAATTTATGATCTCCATGAATCCGGGTGAACCGACAAGACCGCTTGCAACTGTGGCATCCGGCGGTGAACTTTCCCGCATCATGCTTGCGATCAAGGCAGTCATGGCGGATAAAGATGAGATCGAGACACTGATCTTTGATGAAATCGATGTGGGGATCAGCGGTCGTACCGCACAGAAGGTTTCCGAGAAGATGTGCCTGATCGGCAGGAAACATCAGGTGATCTGCATTACGCATCTGGCACAGATTGCTGCAATGGCAGATACTCATTACCTGATTGAAAAACGGGTGGAAGATCAGATGACAAAGACCAAGATCCGGCAGCTTGACGGGGAAGAATCTGTGCAGGAGCTGGGAAGGATCCTTGGAGGCGCAAAGATTACGGATGCGGTGCTGGAAAACGCTCGGGAGATGAAAATTCTGGCATCGGGTTTGAAAAAATAAGATTGAGCACATACTAGAGGCAGGAGAAAAAATCCTGCCTTATTTTTTGCGGAATTTTAGGGAGGAAAAAGGGGTGTGTAATGTCGGTTAGAAGTTATCGGAAAATGTTAAGTGTGTTATTAGCGGTAATTGTGGTTATAGGAGGCGGCTATTGCTACAGGGAATGGCGGGCTGAGAAAGCGGAGAGGGAGGCTTCGGTCAGTGAACTTTCGGGAAACCTTCTGATTCCGGGAGGGATGCCGGTTGGGATCTATATGGAGACGGATGGCGTGATGGTGCTGGGGACGCAGGAAATTAAGGGGAAAGATGGGATCGGTGTGAATCCGGCGAAGCATCTGGTGAAGGAGGGAGATTATATTGTCGGAGTTGATTCTGACAGTATTTATAATAAATCTGAGCTTATCGAACGGGTTAAAAAATTATCGAATAAGTCCGTCATCTTACACATTCGTCGAAAAAAAGTGTATATTGATGTACAACTTCATCCGACAAAAGATGAAGGCGGGGCATATAAACTTGGAATCTGGGTGCGTGATAACGCGCAGGGACTCGGCACAATCACTTTTCTGAATGCGGATAGTGAATACGGTGCGTTGGGACATGGAATACATGATGTAGATACCGGCAAACTGATCGAAATGTCAACGGGAAGATTATATGATACCAGCATTCAGAATATTAAAAAAGGTGAGAACGGAAATCCCGGAGGGATGGAAGGGATCATTGTCTACAATCATTACAATATTTTAGGTTCGATTACTACAAACACAGAGACAGGGATTTATGGGAAATTAGACAGGATTGAGAGAATATTTGACAGCAAAGAAGCTTATCCGGCTGTGGCAAAGGAAGAAATTCAGGTTGGAAAGGCGTATATCCGCTGTGCAGTAAGCGGAAAGACAGAAGATTATACAGTCAGAATCACAAAAGTTGACCTGGATGCCAGGGAGGTGAACAAGGGGATTGAAATTCAGGTTACTGACAAACGGTTACTTAAACTGACCGGTGGGATTGTGCAGGGAATGAGTGGAAGCCCCATCATGCAGAATGGAAAGATTATAGGTGCAGTGACACATGTTTTCGTACAGGATGCGACAAAAGGATACGGAATATTTATCGAAAACATGCTGGAAAATCTGAAAAAAGATTGAAATATGCGAACCTTGTCAGATTTCTGCGACACCATTTGCTTGTATTCGCAGAATACAGAAGGTTATAATAGGTTACATTCCAGTGCAAATTGTCACTTTAAGGAGGGGAAAGGCTTTATGGAAAAACTGAATGTAGCGATTGCTGACGATAACGAAAGAATGTTGAATTTACTAGGAGAAATTGTAGAAAGTGATAAAGATCTCAAACTGGTGGGAAAAGCCAGGAACGGAGAAGATATTTATCACATTATAAGAGATAAACAGCCTGATGTTGTACTTCTTGACCTGATCATGCCGAAAATGGATGGAATCAGTGTGATGGAAATGATAGGCGCAGATAAAACAGTAAAAAAACAGCCGAATTTTATTATTGTAACTGCGATTGGACAGGAGAGAATCACGGAAGATGCCTTCGAAAAAGGAGCAGCCTACTACATCCTGAAACCATTTCGCAATGAAACAATCCTTCAGCGGATCAAAAGCTCCGGACATGCGGAAAAGAGTGTAGCGCCTTACACAGATTATACCGTATATGCGGAACCTTCTGAGGAGGATTTGGAAACACAGGTGACAGAACTGCTCCATGAAATCGGAATCCCGGCACATATAAAAGGGTATCATTATCTGAGGGATTCCATTCTGATGGCGGTTGACGATATGGAAGTTTTAAATGCGATCACAAAGATCCTGTATCCGACAGTCGCGAAAAAGAACCAGACCACATCGAGCCGTGTTGAACGGGCGATCCGCCATGCGATCGAGGTTGCATGGAGCAGGGGAAAGCTGGATACCTTAGAAGCTCTTTTCGGTTACACAGTAAGTAACGGGAAAGGAAAACCGACCAATTCTGAATTTATTGCTCTGGTCGCAGACACGATCAGACTGAAATCAAAGCGCAGATAATTCTTTTCAAACGAGTGAAATTGCGGTATAATTATAAATAAGCCGCGAGAGTAAGGAGGGTGTTAAATGAAAAAAGTATTATTTGTGTCATCTGAATCAGTTCCGTTTATCAAAACAGGAGGATTAGCCGATGTAGTGGGATCACTACCAAAATATTTTGATAAGAACAAATACGATGTACGTGTTATGCTTCCAAAGTATATGTGCATGAAAGACGAATGGAAAGATAAACTTTCTTATAGACTTCATTTCTATATGGATCTGAACTGGAGACAGCAGTATGTAGGGCTTCTTGAACTTCAGTACGAAGGAATCACTTTTTATTTCATAGACAATGAATATTATTTTAATGGTTCGAAGCCATATGGTGATATTGCATACGATATTGAGAAGTTTGCATTCTTTTCAAAAGCAGCCTTAAGTGCACTGCCACTTCTGGATTTCAGACCGGATATCATTCACTGTCATGACTGGCAGACCGGGCTTGTTCCGATTTATCTGGATAATTTCCGCTATAACAATGAGTTTTTCCGTGGAATCAAGACTGTGATCACCATACATAACCTCAAATTCCAGGGTATCTGGGATAAGAAGACGGTTATGGATATCACCGGACTTCCGGCATACTATTTCTCACCGGATAAGCTGGAAGCATATGACAATGCCAACTATCTGAAAGGCGGAATTGTCTACGCTGACCGTGTGACAACGGTAAGCAGCAGTTACGCGGAAGAGATCAAGACACCGTTTTACGGGGAGAAGCTGGAAGGACTGATGCAGGCAAGAGCAAACTGTCTGTCAGGAATTGTCAATGGTATTGATTACGGTGATTTTAATCCGGCAACAGATACCAACATTGCAAGAACTTACTCTGTCGAAAACTTCCGCAAGGAGAAAGTGAAAAATAAAATGGCGCTGCAGGAAGAACTCGGACTGGAGAGAGATCCGCACCGTATGATGATCGGTATCGTATCCAGACTGACCGACCAGAAGGGCTTTGACCTGATCGACTGTGTGATGGATGAACTTTGCCAGGATGCGGTTCAGATCGTCGTACTCGGTACCGGAGATGAGAGATACGAGAACATGTTCCGTCATTTCGCATGGAAGTATCCGGATAAGGTATCTGCACAGATCTATTATTCAGAGCCGATGTCTCACAAGATCTATGCATCCTGTGATGCATTCCTGATGCCGTCATTATTTGAACCATGTGGACTGAGCCAGCTGATGAGTCTGAGATATGGTACGGTGCCGATCGTAAGAGAGACAGGCGGACTCAAAGATACTGTAGAAGCTTACAACGAATACGAGAAGACCGGAACCGGATTCAGCTTCACCAATTACAATGCGCATGAGATGCTTGCAACTGTAAGATATGCAGAACAGATTTACTATGACAAGAAGCGTGACTGGAACAAGATCGTAGAGCGTGGTATGGAAAAAGACTTCTCATGGAAGAATTCAGCCAAGCTTTACGAAGAACTTTACGAAAATATGTAAAATGCATTCTGGTAATTTACCGGAAAATATGGTATCATGAAATGAAAAAATTTACAGAGGAGAAACATTCATTATGAGGATTATAGACAAAATTAAAGCAGACGGAGTACATATTTCCTTTGAAGTGTTTCCACCGAAGACGGATGCGGGCTTTGAATCCGTGTTAAAAGCAACGGATGGGATCGCAGAACTTACCCCGTCATTTATTAGTGTTACCTATGGAGCCGGTGGTGGAACCAGTAAGAATACGGTTAAGATTGCAAGTCATATCAAAAATGACCTGAAGATTCCGGCACTTGCACATCTGACCTGTGTATCCTCAACCAAGGAAGAGGTACATAAGGTTATCGGACAGCTTCAGAAAGAAGGGATTGAGAATATCCTTGCACTCAGAGGAGATATCCCGCAGGATGGACAGTTTCCGCTTCCGGGACAGTATTCTCATGCCTGTGAACTGATCGAAGACATCAAAAAAATGGGAGACTTCTGCATCGGAGCTGCATGCTATCCGGAAGGACATGTAGAGATGGAACACAAGAAAGATGATATCCGTTATCTCAAAGAAAAGGTAGATTGTGGAGTGGATTTTATTACCACACAGATGTTTTTCAATAATGATATTTTCTATAATTTCCTGTATCGTATCCGTGAACAGGGAATCATGATACCGGTGCTTCCGGGAATCATGCCGATCACAACGAAAAAGCAGCTCGCAAGAAGCTGTGCCCTTTCAGGAACTGCTGTTCCGCAGAGATTCCGTGCGATCGTAGATTATTTTGGAGATGATCCGGCAGCGATGAAGCAGGCGGGAATTGCATATGCGACCGACCAGATCATTGACCTGATCGCAAATGGAGTCCGCAATATCCACGTATATTCGATGAATAAACCGGAAGTAGCTGCTGCAATCATGCAGAACCTTTCAGAAATCGTAAAATAAAGGAACATAAGAAAGATGACAGATACCAGAACGAAAGAAGCAATTCGTTATCTGGGATATGGAAGACATGCGGTAGATGAACAGACGCTTGCGCTGATCGATGTTTCCTTCGGGGAGCTCGATCAGACTACGCAGGCAAAATCCGTCTATCGCATTTTTGACTGTAAAGTTACAGGAGAAGACCAGGTGACGATCGGAAAAATGAATATTAAAAGCAGAAGTCTCGGAAAGAATCTCAGAGGCTGCAAAGAGGCAGTTGTATTTGGCGCAACACTCGGTACCAGTGTCGATATACTGATGAAACGTTATTCACTGACAGATATGGCGAAATCTGTCGTATTGCAGGCATGCGCAGCTGCATATCTGGAGGAGTACTGTGACGATCTGCAGCTTTCGATCGGAGAAGAGTTAAAAGCACAGAATGAATGGCTCAGACCGAGATTCAGTCCGGGATACGGTGATTTTGATATCCATCATCAGGACGATATCTTACGGATGCTGGATACGGCAAAGAAGATCGGACTTACCATGACAGACAGCTATATGCTCACACCGACAAAATCGGTGACTGCAATCATTGGGATCAGTGATACGCAGGAAAAATGCCACATCAAAGGCTGCGAAGCGTGTGAGAAGAAGGACTGCATTTACAGAAGAAATTAAGGAGCGTAGGGTATGAATATCAGAGAACGTTTGGGAAAAGAACTTTTATTTTTAGATGGAGGAATGGGAACTCTTCTGCAGGCAGAAGGACTTGCACCGGGAGAACTTCCGGAGACCTGGAACATCGAACATCCGGAAAAGGTGGAAGCGATTCACCGCAGATATTACGAAGCAGGAAGTGATGTGGTTCTTGCAAATACCTTTGGCGCTAATATCTGCAAATTTCATGATGACAGATATACGGTTGAAGAAGTGATCCGTGCAGGGATTGCAAATGCAAAAAGAGCAGGAGAGCAGATTGGAAAAGAGACTTATGTGGCACTGGATATGGGACCGACCGGAAAGCTATTAAAACCAATGGGAGATCTGGATTTTGATGATGCTTATGAAGCATTTGCAGAAGCCGTCCGCTATGGAGAAAAGTACGGTGCAGACCTGATCCATATCGAGACCATGAGTGACACCTATGAAGTAAAGGCAGCCATTCTTGCAGCAAAAGAAAATTCTTCTCTTCCGGTATTTGTAACCATGATCTTTGATGAAAGAGGAAAGCTTCTGACAGGTGGGGATGTCCCTTCTGTTGTGGCAATGCTGGAAGGACTCCGCGTAGATGCACTGGGGCTGAACTGTGGACTTGGGCCGAAACAGATGCTTCCAATCCTGAACGATTTAAGAAGATATACCTCCCTTCCGATCATTGTGAAGCCAAATGCCGGACTTCCGAAGCAGAAGAACGGGGAAACGTATTACGATGTAGAGCCGGATGAGTTTGCCCGGATCATGCAGGAGGTTGTAAAAGGAGGAGCCTGTGTGATCGGCGGATGCTGCGGAACGACACCGGAGCATATTAAAAAGCTGGTAGAAGAATGCAAAGATCTTCCGCTGCGCGAGATCGAGAAAAAGCATGATACGATCGTATCTTCTTATGGACAGGCTGTGATTCTGGATGATATGCCGCGTATCATCGGAGAAAGAATCAACCCGACCGGAAAGAAAAAATTCAAAGAAGCACTGAAAAATGAAGATATGGACTACATTCTGAAAGAAGCGATCACGCAGCAGGATAAGGGCGCGCACATTCTGGATGTCAATGTAGGACTTCCGGATATTGACGAAGTTGCCATGATGGAAAAAGTTGTAAAAGAACTGCAGAGCGTGACCAGTCTTCCACTTCAGATTGACACGGTAGATGGAAAGGCTATGGAACGTGCAATGCGTATCTACAATGGAAAGCCGATGATCAACTCTGTAAACGGAAAGCAGGTTTCTATGGACGAAGTTTTTCCTCTGGTCCGGAAATATGGCGGTGTGGTTGTCGGACTGACCATTGATGAAGAGGGGATTCCGAAGGATGCAGAAGGCCGTGTGCGTGTTGCAGGTAAGATCATCAATGAAGCAGCCAAATACGGAATCGACAAGAAAGATATCGTGATTGATGTGCTGACCATGACCATCAGTTCGGAAAAGGACGGGGCAAAGGTTACCCTGGAAGCATTGAAGAGAGTACGGGAAGAATTCGGGGTCAGAACCGTTCTTGGAGTATCGAATATTTCTTTTGGACTTCCAAGGCGCCCGATCGTCAACAGCTATTTCTATGCGATGGCAATGCAGAACGGACTGACGGCAGGAATCATCAATCCATCCTCAGAAGATATGATGAAAGCTTATCGTTCTTATAATGCACTGATGGGCTTTGATGAAAATTGTACGAATTATATCAGTACTTATGCGGGAACCACAGAGACGGTGACAGTCCAGGCATCGCAGGCAGCTGCAGTAGCCGGAAATGCACCAAAAGCTGCAGGCGTTGAGATGACACTCAAATATGCGATCGAGAGAGGGCTGAAAGAAGAGGCGCATCATATCACCCGTGACCTGATCGGTACGAGGGAACCGCTGGATATCATCCAGGAGGAACTGATCCCGGCACTCAATGTAGTCGGTGAAGGTTTTGAAAAGGGAACCGTCTTCCTTCCGCAGCTTCTGATGAGTGCGGATGCTGCGAAGATTGCCTTTGCGGTTATCAAGGATGTGCTTGCTTCATCCGGACAGGAAGAAGAAAAGAAGGAGAAGATCATCCTTGCCACCGTAAAAGGTGATATCCATGATATCGGAAAGAATATAGTGAAAGTTCTTCTTGAAAATTATGGTTTTGATGTGATCGATCTCGGAAAGGATGTGCCGCCGGAGGCAATCGTAGAAAAAGCAGTTGAGGAGAATGTCACTTTGGTAGGCTTAAGTGCGCTGATGACCACAACTGTAGTCAGCATGGAAGAGACGATCAAACTCTTAAGAGAGAAAAAACCGGACTGCAAAGTCATGGTAGGCGGGGCTGTTCTGAACCAGGATTACGCGGATATGATCGGGGCAGATTTCTATGGAAAAGATGCCATGCAGTCCGTACACTATGCGCAGAAATTTTTTGGCATGGTGGAGTAGGAACTGCAAGGCAGATACAAAAGGTCGAAATTGTATGTGAAAATGCTAAAAAAGTTTGGAAAATTTTTTTGTATATGCTATAATATGCATAAATCAAGGAGAAAAGAAAATGATAGCATGGGAGGCATGACAAGATGGCATTTTTTTCAACACTGATCTCTACGGTATTGAAGATGCTCTTTATCGGAGTATTTGCAGTCGGAGGGGTTTTTGCAGGCAAGAAGCTTCGCAAAAGAAAAGACGCAAAGAATTCAGAGACTAAGTAGAATGGAAAAAAGAAGGAATCGCAGAAAATGCGGTTCCTTTTTAAATTCCATTATATTGACAAGCCATCAAAATCTCTTTATAATTAGAATTTAGCTGATAGAAGCGAGGAGGATAAAGATGAAAGCTTACGGAGTTAACGAACTTAGACGCATGTTTCTTGACTTTTTTGAGAGCAAAGGTCATTTAAAAATGAAAAGCTTTTCGCTGGTGCCGCACAATGATAACAGCCTTCTGCTGATCAATTCAGGAATGGCACCGCTGAAACCATATTTTACAGGACAGGAGATCCCACCGAGACGCCGTGTGACAACCTGTCAGAAATGTATCCGTACAGGAGATATCGAGAACGTAGGAAAGACTGCACGTCACGGTACTTTCTTTGAAATGCTTGGTAACTTCTCATTCGGTGATTACTTTAAGACAGAAGCGATCCACTGGTCATGGGAATTCCTGACAGAAGTGGTTGGACTGGATCCGGATCGTCTGTACCCGTCCGTATATGAAGACGATGATGAGGCATGGAAGATCTGGAACGAAGAGATTGGTATTGCACCAGAGAGAATTTTCCGTTTCGGAAAAGAAGACAACTTCTGGGAGCATGGATCAGGTCCGTGCGGTCCGTGTTCAGAGATTTACTATGACCGTGGAGAAAAATACGGATGTGGTAAACCGGGATGTACAGTAGGCTGCGAATGTGACCGTTATATGGAGATCTGGAACAACGTATTTTCACAGTTCGACAATGATGGACATGGAAACTACAGCGAACTGAAGCAGAAGAATATTGATACCGGTATGGGACTTGAGAGACTTGCATGTATCGTACAGGATGTAGACTCTATGTTCGATATTGATACTTTAAAAGCACTGCGTGACCAGGTATGTGAGATCGCAGGAGTATCTTATGGAGATAATGAAAGCACAGACGTATCTCTGCGTGTAATCACAGACCATGTGCGTTCTGTATCTTTCATGATCTCTGATGGTATTATGCCGTCTAATGAAGGAAGAGGATATGTTCTTCGCCGTCTTCTCCGCCGTGCATGCCGTCACGGAAGACTTCTGAACATTGCACCGGGATTCCTTACAGATCTTGCTGCAACTGTGATCGAAGGCTCTAAAGACGGATATCCGGAGCTGGAAGAAAAGAAAGACTTTATCATGAATGTCATCCGCAAGGAAGAAGAGCAGTTTGAGAAGACCATCGACCAGGGGCTTGTCATTCTGAATGAGATGAAAGAAAAGATGGCAGAAGAAGGAACAAAGACTCTGTCCGGAGAAGATGCGTTCAAATTATATGATACCTATGGATTCCCGATCGATCTTACCAAAGAGATCCTGGAAGAAGAAGGTATAGATATTGATGAAGAGGGATTTAAAGCCGCAATGGAAGTTCAGCGCCAGACTGCAAGAAAAGCACGTAAGGCAACGAACTACATGGGAGCAGATGCAACCGTATACGAATCCATTGATCCGTCTGTAACCTCTAAGTTTGTCGGATACGAGCATCTGGAATATGAATCGAAGATTACGGTACTTACCACAGAAGATGAGATCGTAGACGCTCTTTCTGACGGTGAGAGAGGAACCATCTTTGTAGATGAGACTCCGTTCTACGCAACAAGCGGTGGACAGGAAGCCGACCACGGTGTGATCAAATGCGGTGACGGTGAATTTGTTGTGGAAGATGTGAAGAAGATGCTTGGTGGCAAGATCGGTCATATCGGTTATATGGCAAAGGGTATGATGAAGGTTGGAG
>UMJF01016643.1_pt1 | contig 12272 bp, 7 predicted proteins | sample 1966001 | NCBI WGS metagenome assembly UMJF01 (sample SAMEA4836145, study PRJEB28245) | human gut metagenome | biome: gut microbiome; material: fecal sample | place: Denmark | collected 2008 | reverse complement strand
ACGTCTGAACAAGTTGGTGAACCTGGTTTATCATAATGTTCCTTTTTATCGTAACAAGATGCAGGAGATGGATTTGTCTCCGGATGATATCCAGACTATCGAAGATATCGTAAAACTTCCTTTTACTACCAAGCAGGATTTACGTGATAATTATCCATACGGTCTTCAGGCTGCTCCTGCTTCGGAAATTGTACGTGTACACGCTTCTTCGGGGACAACTGGGAATCCTACCATTGTGGGATATACGCGTCGTGACTTGTCTGTATGGTCCGAAGTGATGTCACGTTGTCTTTCAGCATACGGGGTTACCCGTAATGATACCTTTTCTGTCAGTTATGGTTATGGCTTGTTTACAGGCGGGTTGGGCGCACATTATGGGGTGGAGAATCTGGGGGCGACTGTTATCCCGGCTTCTACAGGAAATACGGAAAAGCATGTCCGTCTGATTCGCGACTTGGGTATAACGGGGATTGCCTGTACTCCTTCATACGCTCTTTATCTGGCAGAAGTGGTGGAACGTATGGGATTGACCAAGAATGATATCAATCTCCGTATCGGAGCTTTCGGAGCCGAGCCATGGACGGAAAGTATGCGTAAGGAGATAGAAGAGCGGCTGGGATTGAAAGGGTATAATATTTATGGATTAAGTGAGATTATGGGACCTGGTGTTTCCTACGAATGTCAGGAGCAACATGGATCACATATCAATGAGGATCATTTTTATCCTGAAATCATTAATCCTGAAACGCTGGAACGTCTTCCGGATGGAGAAGTGGGAGAATTGGTGTTTACTACCTTGACAAAGGAGGGGATGCCGTTATTGCGTTATCGTACGAAGGACTTGACTTCCCTGATGGAGGGTGAATGTCCGTGTGGAAGAACCAATATCCGTATGTCGGGTATTGTAGGCCGTAGTGACGATATGCTTATTATCCGTGGCATCAATGTTTTCCCGTCTCAGGTGGAAAGTGTTATTTTGGATATGCCTCAGTTTGAACCTCAGTATATGCTGGTGGTGGATAGGAAGAATAACCTCGACTCTTTGCAGGTACAAGTGGAAGTCCGCAAAGACTTCTTCTCGGATGATATGGGAAGTATGCTTGCCATGAAGAAAGCGTTGAGCGACAAACTGAAAAGTGTCCTTTCCATCAGTGCCGAAGTGAAGCTGATGGAACCTAATAGCATTGCCCGTAGTGAAGGTAAGAGTAAACGTGTGATAGACAATCGGATTTTAAAATAAAAAAGTATGCGATATGACAATCAAGCAATTATCTGTTTTTCTGGAAAACAAAACCGGAAGAATAAATGACGTAACCAAGACATTGGCAAAGTATGATATCAATATGCATGCGTTCAGCATGGCGGAATCTACTGATTTCGGTATACTTCGCCTGATTGTTTCGGATGTGGAAAAAGCGGTGGAAGTACTTCGTGCCGAGAATTTTGCCGTGATGCTGACCGATGTGGTATGTATCAGTTGCCCGAATGTGGCAGGTTCTTTGGCTAAAGTTTTGGACTATCTGGCAGCAGAGAATATCTTTATTGAATATATGTATGCTTTTGCTCAGGGAGATACGGCACATGTGGTTATCCGTCCGTCTAATGTGGAGAGATGTGTGGAGATATTGAACAAATTCAATTGTAATGTTTTGACTAAAAATAGTTTGTGATTTCTTTTACATATTCATTCGGTAGTAATGGAAATCCGGATAAGTATTAAAAAATAGTTTATCAGAATCTTTTTTAAAATTAGAAAGCCGCCTCCTCCGAAGCGGCTTTCCGTTTTTCTATCAGAACAAACTCCAAGCAACTGTCAGTCCGGCCATTACAATGGCGACCATACTCATCAGTTTAATCAGAATGTTCAAACTGGGTCCGGATGTATCTTTAAACGGATCACCTACTGTGTCACCGGTAACCGTTGCTTTGTGTACTTCGCTTCCTTTACCTCCGAAATTACCTTCTTCTATAAATTTTTTCGCATTATCCCATGCGCCTCCCGCATTGGCCATAAAAATGGCAAGAACGAAGCCCGAGGACAAACCACCTATCAGCAGACCGATAACACCGGGAACACCAAAAATCAGTCCGGTAGCGATAGGGGCAATGATAGCCAGTAGAGAGGGGAATACCATTTCACGTTGTGCTCCTTTGGTGGATATTTGTACGCAACGGGCATAGTCGGGTTCTGCCTCTCCTGTCAGAATCCCTTTTATTTCACGGAACTGGCGACGCACCTCCTCTACCATGTGAGCGGCTGCTCGGCCTACGGCGTTCATGGTCAGACCGCAGAACAGGAATGCCATCATACTGCCCAAAAACATGCCGCTTAGCACTTTGGGGTTCATCAGGGTTACATCGTAATAAAGCATGTAGTCAGTGAAACTGGCGTTATGAACATCTACGGTAATGCCGTTTGGTAATTCCAGAATGGTTTGCCCCAACCGGGTTAATCCGATACGGATTTCTTCTACATAGGATGCCAGCAGGGCCAGGCCGGTCAGAGCTGCGGAGCCGATGGCAAAACCTTTGCCTGTAGCGGCAGTCGTGTTACCTAACGAGTCGAGGGCGTCAGTACGTTTGCGTACTTCTTTGCCCAGTCCGCTCATTTCAGCGTTACCGCCGGCATTGTCTGCAATCGGTCCGTAAGCATCGGTAGCCAAGGTGATTCCTAATGTCGAAAGCATACCTACGGCAGCGATACCGATGCCATACAATCCCATGGAAATATTGGCAAAATCAAATCCTGAAGCGAGCCAGTAGGACAAGATGATACCGGTTACTACTGCCAGTACAGGGATGGTGGTGGAAACCATACCTAGTCCGATACCGGAAATGATAACGGTGGCCGGACCGGTTTTTCCACTTTCGGCCAACCGTTGTGTGGGTTTATACGATTGAGAAGTATAATATTCGGTGGAACGGCCGATAACGATACCTACTATTAATCCCACTACCACAGCAAAGGAAATGTTTACCCAATTTTCCAAACCTAATGCCCAGAGGATAAGGAAAGTGGCAACGACAATCAGTACCGAACTTAAATTGGTTCCTGTGGCCAATGATCCGAGTAATTCCTTCATTCCTGCATTTTCTTTAGTACGGACGGCAAAAATACCGATGATAGAGAGAACGATACCCACTGCCGCAATCAGCATAGGTGCGATAACCGCTTTAAACTGCATCACGGTATCATCCGAGCCAATAAAAGCGGCAGCACCTAAAGCGGCGGTAGCCAGAATAGAGCCGCAATAGGATTCGTACAGGTCGGCGCCCATGCCGGCTACGTCACCTACATTGTCTCCCACATTATCGGCAATGGTTGCGGGATTGCGGGGGTCATCTTCCGGAATACCGGCTTCTACTTTACCTACCAGGTCGGCACCTACATCGGCTGCCTTGGTATAGATTCCACCTCCTACACGGGCGAAAAGTGCTTGTGTGCTGGCTCCCATACCAAAGGTAAGCATGGTGGTTGTGATGACACATAATTTAGCAGAAGGGTTCAAGGCGTCTGTGGGAATGCAATAGTCCAATAATATGTACCAGAAAGAAATATCGAGTAGTCCCAAGCCGACAACGACCAACCCCATAACAGCTCCGCTACGGAAAGCTACACGCAGTCCTTTGTTCAGGGAGTGCTGGGCGGCATTGGCGGTACGTGCAGAAGCGTATGTAGCCGTTTTCATTCCTAAAAAGCCGGACAGTCCGGAGAAGAAACCGCCGGTAAGAAAAGCAATGGGCACCCACGGATTTTGTAAGTTGAAGCCGTATGCCATGATAGAAAACAGAATAACTAATCCCAGAAATACCAGCCCTACCACCTTGTATTGTTGTTTCAGATAGGACATGGCGCCCTGGCGCACATAAGAAGCGATTTTCTCCATCGTCGGAGTTCCTTCGCTTTCAAGCATCATTTGTTTGTAGAAATACCATGCAAGTACCAATGCCAAGAGGGAGGCAATGGGCACAATCCAGAATAGATACGTTTCCATACGCAGTATTGATTTAAAAGTTGGTTTTGCCCAAAGATAGCAAAAAATAAATGATATTCAATAGGATAGGTCGTATTTTTATCAATTAATATTTGCGGTGCTTTTCTAATTAAGTTTAGGGGGGGAATAAATATCTGTAACTTGGAACACATGTACCTGTTCCTGTGTTTCGTCAAAACACGATGAAAGGTAAACAAGACGTTAAAAAACAGTTTCACCACAGATCAAATCTGTATAATCTGTGGTGAATTTAAAACTCAGGCTTTGTATTTACCATACAGCTTATCTATCAGATCAGCGCGTCCTATTTTGCGCAATTCATTGATGATAGCACGTCGTTCTTCGGGTTTATACCAGAAAAAGAACATCCGTTGAGCCAGTTTTTCTTTTGGTGTTTTAGCGGAAAATACCGGTTGCAACGTATATGGATGATAACCTGTGTACCAGGTTTCAGTGGCTACAGTCATCGGAGTAGGAGTAAAGTCCTGTACTTGTTCCAGATGGAAATCCAATTTCTTGGTGATCACTGCCAGTTCGGCCATATCTTCTTCCGTACATCCGGGATGGCTGCTTATAAAATAAGGTATAATCTGCTGCCGCATATTCAACTCCTTATTTATTTTGTCGAAAGTCTTTTTGAAGTCATAAAATTGTGAAAACGAAGGTTTCCTCATGATTTGCAGCACTTGGTCGCTGGTATGTTCCGGAGCCACTTTCAAGCGCCCGCTGACATGATGGGCTATCAGTTCTCGGGTATATTCAGCCGTACTTCGGTTTACTGCCGGATCTTTGCTTTGATATTGTAACAGGTCATAGCGTACACCGCTTCCGATAAAGCTTTTCTTGATACCGGGAAGTGCGTCTACCGAATGATAAATATCCAATAAGGGGCGATGGTCCGTGTTCAAATTGGGACATACTTTAGGATGGATACATGACGGCCGTTTGCATCGCCGGCAAATTTTCTCATCTTTACCACGCATGGCATACATGTTGGCGCTAGGTCCTCCCAAGTCACTCAGATAGCCTTTGAAATCAGGCATTTCAGTTATGGCTCTCACTTCTCTTAAGATACTCTCTTTACTTCGGCTTACAATAAATTTCCCTTGATGGGCGGAAATGGTACAAAAGGCGCATCCGCCAAAACAACCACGGTGCAGATTGACCGAGAATTTAATCATGTCGAATGCGGGAATGCGTTTTCCTTTATATTTAGGATGAGGCATACGCGTATAGGGCAAATCAAAAGAATGATCCAGTTCGCCTTGGCTCATTGGAGGATAAGGCGGATTGACTACTACTGTTTCATTGCCTGTATCTTGCAAGATGCGGGAGGCTTCGTACTTGTTGCTTTCCTCTTCAATGAAGCGGAAATTCTCGGCTTGTTTCTTTTTATCTTTCAGGCATGCTTCATGAGAGTGTAGGATGATATCTGGCTTTTCGTTCACACACTCAATTACAGAGTGCTCGGACGGAACTGATCCTTTCTTACGGATAAGGTAAGCCGTTTGTGGTATATCGTGGGGAATATCCTTTTGTAAGGGTAGATGGGCTTCGTCCTGACTGTCTTTGCTTTCTTTCATTCTCTTGCAAAGTTCCGTAATCGGTTTCTCGCCCATTCCATAGATCAATAAATCGGCTCCGGAATCTATCAGAATTGATTTACGCAGGCAGTCCTGCCAGTAGTCATAATGGGTGACACGGCGCAAAGATGCCTCTATACCTCCCAGAATGACAGGTACGTCGGGATAGATTTTCTTTAAAATCTGTGTATAAACGATGCTGGGATATTCGGGACGCATGTCGTGGCGGCCGTCGGGAGTATAAGCATCCTCGCTGCGCAAACGCTTGTTGGCAGTGTATTTGTTTACCATGCTGTCCATACATCCGGCGGACACACCGAAAAAGAGGCGTGGACGTCCCAGCTTCTTAAAATCGCGCAGGTCATCACGCCAGTTGGGTTGAGGCACAATGGCCACTTTCAAACCTTGCGCCTCTAATAATCTTCCAATTACTGCCGGACCAAATGAAGGATGATCTACGTAGGCGTCACCGCTGAACAAGATTACGTCCAGTTCATTCCATCCGCGCATCTCTACTTCTTTCTTGGTTGTCGGCAACCAGTCTGTAAGTTTGTATTCTTTCAATGATAAATACTGTTTTTTTTGTTTTGCTACAGAGAACACAGAGATTGTTTATTATATCTCTTCTTCATCTTTATTTTTCTCTTTCTCCCATTGGATATAAAGCAGAATGAGTTGATGAAGTCCGAAAGCTTTCATGTTATTATGATAAATTACATCGATACAAAGGTCGAGCAGCTCTTTATTGTTTCCTTCCTCGCTGGTTATCAGTGAACGGATATTCAACTTCAGTTTCTCCAGCACCGACTCGTCCACGATACCGTTGCTGTCTATCAGATGCTGGAATAAAGCATATTTCTCAATAGTTTGCAGGTTCTCTTCTGAGATTTCCATGCTGCGTGTGCCGGAGGCATTAGTCTGTATAGTGTACATAGTCGTTTTATTTTAATGGTTTATACGGACAAAGTTAGGCGTTTTTATGAAATAACCTCTTATTTGCCCTTTTATTTTCGTTTAAAAATATCACTTGCTGCCAAAGAAGCCCAGGATGGCACTCATTACCCGTGCTCTTTCCTTCACTCCCTGAATGCTTTCAAAGGGGAAACCCAGGACAAAAGTCCGATATTTGCCTTTATAGGCGACACCGGCACTGTAACTGCCCGGATTATATACAAAAGCGGAGTAAGCAGGGGCTATCGGGGTCAGACAGTCGGGAGCGGGTACGGCGTATGTTTGCTCGTTGATAGTGCGGGGAATACTGAAACGGGTGTTGGCTCCATATATTTCTCCCGAAGTGGAATTTATCATGCTGCCTCCGAAACTATATTTTAATATGTTTTCGGTGAAGTTCAGTGCTGTGGGACTGTTCATGTTGCTTCCTATATACGAGCCGCTGAGCATCAGGTTGCCGCCTCCTTGACAATAGGTTGTGAGCAACTGTTGCAATGTGTGGGAGAAAGGACGCCTGTCGGCTCCGAATATCAGGTCTGTAATGGGGTAATCTGCCAGCCGGACAAAACCATTTTCAACGGCTTCATCACTACACGATACAAAAGAGTATCCTCCGGCTGCCTGGATGGCTTTTCCATGAATGAACGGATAATCGAAAGTATTTCCGGCTATCAACATTCCTTCCAGTTCGCTGCCGCTATATCCCAGCCCGTCTTTAGTCTCCCGTCCTATGCGGCTGCGGTCGAAGCTTTGTTGCGTTCCGCAGAAGGCGGGTGTATTTATATAAGGTATTCCCGGATCCGTATTCAAGTCAAAGCCTTGCAAGAAAGGAGATTCTACGGTAGCAGGTCTGCTTAAACGGTCGAATCCGTTGACTATCAAGATTGTTCCTTTACTTTTCTTTGCCTGATAGGCTGACAGGATTTCGGAAGGAAAACTTTCTCCGCCCTTGTTGACTGCGGTTACTTTGAAACTATATACCAGTCCCGGTTCGGCTTCGAAGGTATATTCAGTACCGCGTACTAACGTTCCATTGTCAAATCCACCATGTCCCAGACGGGTATAGACTATGTATTGTTGAGCTTTGGCAGTCGGTTCCAACGGGTCGTCTACCGCTTGCCAAGTTAGTTGGAAGGTGTTTTTCCTACTTCCGGAGTGAATGGCAAAGTTATTTACCGGTAAAGGTTGGACTACGTAATCCGTCCCATGCATGGTACTCAGGTATTTTAGTATGGATTTGTAAACAGAACGTCCTACGGTAAACTTGAAACGCGGATCGTGCCCCAATTTCAAATCGGCGAAGTTCTGGTGGGAGAGGAGTTCCAGAATCATCGAGGGAACGGCAGGCAGACGGGTTTCGCTGTAATTGCGGTTCCACAGGCTGCGGCGTTGCCACCGGATACCGAATTGGGCGGAGATATCCTGTTGCAGACCGGTCAGTACCATGTCCGCCAAGTCGCGGGAAGCATAACGGGAGATACCGGCGTTCAGTTCACCATTATTATAATCGGTGGTATAGATACCCAGCGTGCCTATTAAATCATTTTCTTTGGAAAAACCTGCATCGCTGTGCACTCCCAAGGTCATTTCAAAAGGAACGCCCAATCCCTTCTCCTTTGGATTGTACACAGAATTTCCGCTGAGATAGTTTATTATCCGGCTGCGGGCGTTTATATCATCGGTATAGTCATTCTTACCTTCGCTGGGACTGTAAACCGAATAAGGAAAACCCGACCATTGTGCGGCATAGCGTGCCCCTTCCAGATAACGGGGCAGGCCGCTGGTTTTTCCACCGCGCGATATGTTTCCCATTCCTCCGCCAAAACGGACGGCATCGGCGCATACCACTCCTTTTTGTCTGCTCTCATTACTTAGTACCACCATACCGTAATCGTTGGTTCCTTTGTCGAATTCAAAAGTGCCCAGATAAACCCAGGTTCCTCCCCCTATTTGTTGGTTGACCAGAAATTCGGTGACACCCCCTTTATGGAAAACCAGATATTTAGCGTCACTCACACTTCCGGGTAAAGTCTGATAAGTCACATAGACGGCATATTTTCCTGTTTCGGGAATATGGGGAATCCATTGTGCAAAGGCTTTTTCCGGTTTTTTCTCGGTGGAGGCAAAGCGGGCTGTACCTTCTTCAAAAGGATTTTGTCCGTCCCGGTAAACCAATCGTTTTTGAGCGAATGCCGGGGTGGGGGCGGTTTTCCATTTACCTTTCCGGCTTTTTATCTCCTGATAGATGCAACCTTGGGGATGGGTATCATTATCCACAATCACCTCATTGCGTTGCCAGTCACGTTCACGAGGGGTATAAACTATGGCTCCCGCATTTTCCAGCATGGGTATAATATAAGGTATGACGAATGATTGGGTGAACAAGTCTTCTGTGGTACAGAACAGGCGGGGACGTTGCCATTCCCAACATCCCTTGTCCTTTTTATAATATTTTCCGTGGCTTTGCCAAAGGGCGATGTGTCTGCCTTCCAGTCCTTTGCCGGCAGTAAAGGGGCGGGAAATATTTTTTACCCATGGTTCACCTTTATAATCTGTCCGTTGCCATAAGCGGCTTTTGTCCTGTTTCTTCCTCAGATAGTTGGGAATCAGGTCTTCGATTGATTTGCCATCGGCATAGATGGTTATATCGTAATAATTTACAGGACCGGGTAGGCTTTGTCTAAGTAACCGGTAGATAGCTTCTGTCTTTTCGGGTGTAAACGGTTGGTAGCCGAAGCTGGGGCTGGCATATACATTCAGTCTTTTTTTGTCATGATTTACTTCATAACGGTCTAATTTACACTTACCTATGTTGGCATAAGATGTTTCGTACCGGGTGAAAAAGTCTTTTAGACGTTGTTCCACATTACCATCTAACCCTTGTGCCAAAGTGTGTGATATTCCTGCCATTACCAGCAGGAAGGACAAAAATATCTTTTTCATGTTGTTTTCTTCTTTATTTATGGTTGCGAAGTTAGGAATTTTTGTTAGTTTTGTCATTCTAACTAATCTATAATGAACCTAAATGAAACGAATTATCTTTAATTTCTGCTTCGTATGGCTGGCTGTTTCCGCTTTTGCCGGAAGTAAGGTAGTCGAAATGCGAAATTATGGTCTGGTACCGGACACACACGAGAATCTTTCACCCAAATTGCAGAAGGCGTTACAAGACATCAAGTCTCAAGTTGCTTTGGGTGATAAGGTCACCCTGCTTTTTGAATCCGGACGTTACGATTTCCATCCTGAAGGGGCGGCTGTCCGTGAGTATTATATTTCCAATCATGATCAGGACAATCCGAAAACGGTAGGTTTCCCTTTGGAGGATTGGAAGGGGCTGACGGTGGACGGACAGGGTGCCGATTTTATCTTTCATGGACGTATGCTTCCACTTTCTCTGCTTCGTTCAGAGAATTGTACTTTGCGTAATTTCAGCATAGATTTTGAGACTCCTCATATTGCTCAGGTCAAGATATTGGAAAGCGGAGAGGAGGGAATTACTTTTGAACCTGCCGCATGGGTGAAATGCCGTATCAATGAGAAAGGTTTTTTCGAAGCATACGGTGAAGGCTGGTCCAGTGCTCCCCAGGGAGGAATTGCTTTTGAAGAAAAGACAAAGCGTCTGGTATACCGCACCAGTGACTTATGGTGTCCTATGGAAGGGGTGAAAGAAGTTTCTCCACGTGTCTACCATGCTCCTCAATGGAAAGACGCCCGGCTGAAACCGGGGACAGTGGTGGCTCTTCGTACTTATTATCGTCCTGCTCCGGGTATATTCTTGTCCAATGATAAAGACACCCGTTTGCAGAATGTGAAAGTGCATTATGCCGAAGGTATGGGACTGCTGGCCCAGTTATGTGAAAATATCACGTTGGATGAATTCAGCGTTTGTCTTCGTGGCGATAAGGATCCGCGTTACTTTACCACGCAGGCGGATGCTACCCATTTCTCCAGTTGCCGGGGGAAGATTGATTCTCGCAACGGGTTGTATGAAGGAATGATGGATGATGCGATTAATGTACATGGTACTTATTTGAAAATCAAGCAACGCCTTGATGACCATACGGTGATTGCCCGATACATGCATCCGCAAGCATACGGATTCGAATGGGGCGTGAATGGCGATGAAGTACAATTTGTACGTTCCGCCACCATGGAACTGACCGGTGGAAAGAACCGGGTGAAGGAAATCCTGCCCAATGACAAAGATACGGTGAAAGGTGCAAAAGAATATCGTATCACTTTTGCCGAGCCTTTGGATGCGGAGATTACGGATAAAGAAGGTTTCGGCATTGAAAACCTGTCCTGGTGTCCGGAAGTTTATTTTGCGGATAATGTCATTCGTAACAACCGTGCACGCGGTACGCTGTTCAGCACTCCCCTGAAAACGGTGGTAGAGCGTAACCTGTTTGATCATACATCAGGAACAGCCATATTGCTGTGCGGTGATTGTAACGGCTGGTTTGAAACGGGAGCTTGCCGGAATGTGCTGATTCGTAACAATCGTTTTATCAACGCATTGACTAATATGTTCCAGTTTACGGAAGCTGTTATCTCTATTTATCCGGAGATTCCCGATTTGGAGCATCAGAAAAAATATTTCCATGGTGGAAAAGGAGAAAAAGGAGTAGTGATTGAAGATAACTATTTTGAAACCTTTGACCGCCCTGTCCTTTTTGCAAAATCCATTGACGGATTGATCTTTAAAAACAATGTGATCCGCCAGAATACGGATTATCCTGCTTTTCATCATAACAAGTCCCGTTTCCGCTTGCTTCACACCCGGAATGTGAAGATAGAGAAGAATAATTTTGAGGATGGGGATGAGAGTATAGCAAGAGAATAGATACAAATAACACTGATTATGCGGGTGAAAATACAATCCGCATAATCAGTGTTTTCATATCTGAAGAACTACAACGGAAGGGTTATTCTACTTTTCCGATGCTGAAGTTTTCAGGATATTTGCCTTTGAAATTCTTATAATACAATTTGATTTCACGCATATCCTTGTCCAAGTCACCGCTGGGATGTATTACCTTTTCGGCTGTGATGCATTTCTTCTCGTAGTCGATAGCTACCAGAATAATAGGCAGACCGGCCCCTTGCGCAATATAGTAAAACCCTTTCTTCCAATTGGGATTGGCTTTGCGTGTTCCTTCCGGAGTGATAGCCAGATGGAATTTTTGACTCGATTTGGCAATTTTAATCATCTGGTCCACCAATGAAGTCTTGCGGCTACGGTCTACGGGAATCCCTCCCATCCAGCGGAAAATAGGGCCTAGAGGCCAGAAGAACCAGTCTTTTTTCATCATAAAACCGGTTTCGCGACCTATAGCTCCCATAAACAGTTTGCCTATGAACAAATCCCAATTGGTGGTATGCGGTGCGGCACAGATAATATATTTGTCATAATCGGGAACGGATACTTTAGTCTTCCATCCCAATAGTTTGTAGTAGATAAAACCACAAATAGCTTTTTTCATTCCTTAAATCTTATGCTTTTGTAGCTTTAGCCAGTTCGTCTGCAACCACTTTTATTTCTTTGTTCAAATCCTCATTCAGTTTCTTGTAGAAACCTTTTACGTTACCCGGTTCAGTGTGACTGATGCGTATAATCAGTTTGATCACATTGTGTACAGAGTTGCAAACTACTTCACGGTTAACACCTTCCATCAAACTGACTAAAAACAAATCACTTGCTATATTGGTTATTTTTTTCTTTAAATTTCTTCTACTTGCCATA
>UMJF01018234.1_pt1 | contig 12586 bp, 10 predicted proteins | sample 1966001 | NCBI WGS metagenome assembly UMJF01 (sample SAMEA4836145, study PRJEB28245) | human gut metagenome | biome: gut microbiome; material: fecal sample | place: Denmark | collected 2008 | reverse complement strand
CAAAGGGGTCAAAATACCTTTTGACCCCAACATCATTCTGATACAAAAATGTGCTTTGGTCCATTCCCGCGCCTGTGATCATTACCCGCAACATCTTCCCTGTATCACAGTGCACATCCCGCCGGAGGCTTTCTATATCCGGAAATAAATTTCCGGATATAGAAAAGAACCTCAGACTTAGAGTAGCATAATTTCTGCTTCTTTCCAAGTCTAAGGTTCTTAAATTTCTATAAGTATTTTATATGTATTTTCTAAACTTCAAATAAAAGATCTCCGTAAGAAGGCATTGGCCATACTTCTTTATCCACGATCATTTCCAGTTCATCTACCGGTGTACGGAGTCCTTCCATAGCCGTAACTACGCTGAAGTGATAGAATTCAGACTGTACTTTTCCTTCTTCTTTTCCTGCTGCTTCTTCTGTGACTGCTTCCAGTTTCTTAAGGGCAGCCTTTGTTTCTGTCAGAAGTCCTGATATGTCAGCAAGCATTTCAGCCTGTACAGATGCATCTGCTCCGGCTTCTTTTACTGCAAGAACCGTATCTGCAAGCTCTTTTGTATATTTTACAACTGCAGGAATGATCTGTTTTGCAGCAATATCGATCATGGCCTTTGCTTCGATATTGATTGCCTTTGCATAGTTCTCGTATTTGATCTCTGCACGGGATTCCAGCTCTGCCTTGGTAAATACACCAAATTTTCCGAACAGTTCTACCGCTTTGTCAGTTGTCAGTGCCGGGATTGCTTCTACCATGGACTTGATATTCGGAAGTCCTCTCTTTTCTGCTTCAGCTACCCATTCGTCAGAATATCCGTTGCCGTTGAAGATAATTCTCTGATGATCTGTCAGATATTCTTTGATCAGGCTGTGTACAGCTGTATCAAAATCATCTGCTTTTTCCAGGACATCGCATGCCTCTGCAAATGCCTCTGCTACGATTGTATTCAGTACTACGTTTGATCCTGCAATGGAATCGCGGGAACCTACCATACGGAATTCAAATTTATTTCCGGTAAATGCAAATGGTGAAGTTCTGTTTCTGTCGGTTGCATCCTTTGTAAGATCCGGAAGGGTTGTTACACCTGTTTACAGCTTTCCACCATTCAGGCTGTGTGTTGCCTCACCTGTACTGAGAAGCTGTTCTACAACGTCCTGAAGCTGTTCTCCAAGGAAGATAGAGATGATTGCCGGCGGTGCTTCGTTTGCTCCAAGTCTGTGGTCATTTCCCGGATCGGCAGCCGATTCACGGAGCAGATCTGCGTGTACATCAACTGCTTTCAGGATACATGCCAGTACCAGAAGGAACTGTACATTTTCATGAGGTGTCTTTCCCGGATCCAGCATATTGATTCCATCATCTGTTGTGATAGACCAGTTGTTATGCTTACCAGATCCGTTGACTCCTGCAAACGGTTTCTCGTGAAGCAGACATTTCAGTCCATGCTCGCATGCTACCTTTTTCAGTGTCTTCATGATGATCTGGTTGTGATCCACTGCAATATTGGCCTCTGCATAGATCGGTGCAAGTTCGTGCTGTGCAGGTGCCACTTCGTTGTGCTGTGTCTTTGCTGCAACGCCGAGTTTCCATAATTCTTCGTTGACATCTTTCATATAGGAAGCAACCCTCTGACGGATCGTTCCAAAGTAGTGATCGTCAAGCTCCTGTCCTTTCGGCGGCATTGCTCCGAAAAGTGTACGTCCTGTGTAAATAAGGTCTTTTCTCTGTAAGAATTTCTTTGCATCAACAAGGAAGTATTCCTGCTCCGGTCCTACAGAAGGTGTTACTTTCTTTGATGTTGTATTTCCGAACAGACGAAGCAGTCTGATGGATTCTTTGTTGATTGCTTCCATAGATCTGAGAAGCGGTGTTTTTTCATCCAGTGCCTCGCCTGTGTAAGAGCAGAATGCTGTCGGGATGCAAAGGATCGCTCCGGCTGCATCTTTTCTTACAAATGCCGGTGATGTACAATCCCATGCTGTATATCCTCTTGCTTCAAATGTAGCACGAAGTCCTCCTGACGGGAAAGAAGAAGCATCCGGCTCCCCTTTGATCAGTTCTTTTCCGGAAAAGCTCATCAGAACCTTTCCGCTTGGAAGCGGAGCTGAGATGAAAGAATCATGCTTTTCAGCAGTAACTCCTGTCAGTGGCTGAAACCAGTGTGTATAATGGGTTGCACCTTTTTCGATTGCCCATTCTTTCATCTCATGTGCAATTACATCTGCTGTCTCAAGATCCAGCTCTTTTCCTTCTTCAATTGTCTGTTTTAATTTTTTGTATACTTTTTTCGGAAGTCTCTCCTGCATTACTGCATCGTTAAAAACATCTTCGCCAAAAATTTCTGCCACGCTTAACCATTCACTACTCATAATTACCTTCCTTTCTCTAACGCAAAAAAACGAGGAAGCTCCACTTTGTGGAACTTCCTCGTTCATTGTGATCTCTGTTATTTAAGATACATTTACGATACTCTTTTTTCTTTCAAATTTCAAGACCAATTTTTTAATTTGTGTATATTTTCACAAAACTTCATAAGTTTTCAACTTCTTTTTCAACATTTATACCAGTCACTTCTTAGACCTCGAACAGCAGATCTCCGTAAGAAGGCATCGGCCACATATTCTTGTTGACGATCATTTCCAGTTCATCCACTGGTTTTCTTAAAGCTTCCATTGCCGGTACAACTTTCTGCATGAAGAAGAATGCCTGTTCTTTTCCTTCTGTCTCCGGTACTTCTGCCACAACAGTTTCCAGTGCTCTGAGTGCTTCTTTTGTGTCTTTCAAAAGATCAGCCGACTGTACAAGAAGCTCTTCCTGTACACCTGTATATGCTGCAGCGCTTGCCTGTTTTACCTGGTTGATCGAATTAGCCAGTGAAGTTACATATTGGATCACAGCCGGGATAATATGCTTGCTTGCGATATCGATCATGGAACGTGCTTCAATGTTGATTGCCTTTGAGTATGCCTCATATTTGATCTCTGCACGGGATTCCAGTTCTGCACGGCTGAATACATCGAATTTTTCAAACATTTCAACCGCATTGTCATATGTCAGACATTCAATAGACTCTACCATGGTCTTAATATTCGGAAGTCCTCTTCTTTCGGCTTCCTTCACCCACTCATCAGAATATCCGTTGCCATTGAATACGATTCTCTGATGTTTGGATGCATATTCCTTGATCAGATCATGGACTGCAAGATCAAAATCTTCTGCTTTTTCGAGTACATCGCAGGCATCAGAGAAGGACTCAGCCACGATTGTATTTAATACTACATTCGGTGCTGCCACCGAGTCTCTGGATCCTACCATACGGAACTCAAATTTATTTCCTGTAAATGCGAATGGTGAAGTACGGTTTCTGTCAGTTGCATCCTTTGCAAAATCCGGGAGCGTACTTACACCGGTATGTAATTTGCCGCCTTTTAAGCTGTGTGCAGCTTCTCCGGTATCAATAAGCTGTGCAAGCACGTCTTCAAGCTGTTCTCCGAGATATGCGGAAATAATTGCCGGCGGTGCTTCATTTGCTCCAAGTCTGTGATCGTTTCCTACGTCAGAAGCAGATTCACGGAGCAGGTCTGCATGCAGGTCTACTGCACGGAGAATACAGGTCAGAACCAGAAGGAACTGAATATTATCATGAGGTGTCTTTCCCGGATCCAGAATGTTGATCCCATCATCTGTAACCAGTGACCAGTTATTATGCTTTCCGGAACCATTTACACCTTCAAACGGCTTTTCGTGTAACAGGCATTGAAGATTATGGCGATATGCCACTTTCTTCAGCGTCTCCATGATCAGCTGATTATGGTCAACTGCTACGTTGCACTGTGCATAGATCGGCGCAAGCTCATGCTGTCCAGGTGCCACTTCGTTGTGCTGTGTCTTTGCAGCTACACCCATCTTCCAGAGTTCTTCATTGACATCAGTCATAAATGCTGCAATTCTCTCACGGATCGCACCAAAATAATGGTCATCCAGTTCCTGTCCCTTCGGAGGATTTGCTCCGAATAATGTACGTCCTGTAAATACAAGATCCTTTCTCTTAAGATATTTTTCTCTGTCTACCAGGAAATATTCCTGCTCAACTCCAACAGATGGTGTAACCTTTTGGGACGTTGTGTTTCCAAAAAGACGCAGAAGACGGATGGATTGTTTGTTGATTGCTTCCATAGAGCGAAGAAGAGGTGTCTTCTGATCCAGTGCTTCTCCGGTATAGGAACAAAATGCCGTCGGTATATATAAAATCGATCTTTTCCCATCCGGACTCTTTTTAACAAATGCAGGCGATGTACAATCCCACGCTGTATAACCTCTTGCTTCAAATGTGGAACGCAGTCCTCCTGACGGGAAGGAAGATGCATCCGGTTCTCCTTTGATCAGCTCTTTTCCCGAAAACTCCATCAGGATCTTTCCATCTGACTTCGGTGCTGAAATAAACGAATCATGCTTTTCAGCTGTTGCTCCTGTAAGAGGCTGGAACCAGTGCGAATAGTGAGTGGCACCCTTTTCAATCGCCCACTCTTTCATCTCATGTGCAATAACGTCTGCTGTTGCAGCCTGAAGCTCTTTACCTTCTTCGATCGTCTTTTTCAGCTCTTTGTAAGTCTTCTTCGGAAGTCTTTCCTGCATAACAGCATCATTGAAGACGTTTTCTCCAAATATTTCTGCTACACTAATCCATTCGCTCATCCCATGTACCTCTCTTTTCTACTACTCATTTTCTACTACTTATACAAAACGGTCGTTTTTTGATTCAAATAAAGGAGTCTTGCACTTACGCAAAACTCCTTTTATACCGTTTTCTTCGGACGCCTTTGTCCATGATATTATCAAAAATCAGACTATTCAGCTTTTCCGTCAGAACCGAACAGAATCATTTTCTCTTTTACTTTTTCAACAATTGCATCTGCACCCGGTTTCAGAAGTTTACGTGGATCGTATCCTTTTCCTTCAAGATCCTTTCCTGCTTCAATGTATTTGCGGGTAGCTTCTGCGAATACCAGCTGACATTCTGTATTAACATTGATTTTAGAAACTCCAAGGTCAATTGCTTTCTTAATCATATCATCCGGAATTCCTGTACCTCCGTGAAGTACGAGTGGAAGTTCTCCTGTGAGCTCCTGAACTGCTGCAAGAGTCTCAAAGCTGAGTCCTTTCCAGTTTGCCGGATATTTTCCATGAATGTTACCGATACCTGCTGCAAGGAAATCAACGCCAAGGTCTGCAATCATCTTGCATTCCTTAGGATCTGCGCATTCGCCCATTCCTACAACACCGTCTTCTTCTCCACCGATAGAACCAACTTCTGCTTCGATAGAAAGTCCTTTTCCATGGCAAAGTTTAACAAGTTCTGTAGTCTTCTCAATGTTTTCTTCGATCGGATAATGAGATCCGTCAAACATAACTGATGAGAATCCTGCATCTATACATTTCAGGCAGCCTTCATAGCTACCATGATCAAGATGAAGTGCAACCGGAACCGAAATGTCCATTTCTTTGATCATTCCATTTACCATTCCTACAACTGTTCTGTATCCAGCCATGTACTTTCCTGCGCCTTCAGACACACCAAGAATAACCGGTGATCTTAATTCCTCAGCTGCAGTCAGAACTGCTTTGGTCCATTCAAGATCGTTGATATTAAACTGCCCTACTGCATAATGACCTGCTTTTGCTTTTTTTAACATCTCTGTTGCTGAAACTAACATTTTGTATTCCTCCACTTCTCTGTTAAAGGCTTTTATAGGCTGACCCCCAGGGGAATCGAACCCCTGATTCGACCGTGAGAGGGTCGCGTCTTGACCGCTTGACCAGGGGGCCAGATGTATGTTCATTAGCTGTCTGGCTAACTCACTTGCTTAGTATAACGTACTTCTTTTCATTTGACAAGACCTTTTTTTATTTTTTTACTGTTCCTCTTCCGGAACTACGATTTTAAGTGCCTGTTTCGCGTTCTTGATGCAGACACTGTCGTGTTCCCCACCGAACTCTCCATCCAGCGTCCATGGGATCTCTTCCACTGATTCAAAATGAATCTCACCTGTCTTAAATGAATAAATGTGCTTCGTATTGATCTGGCTGCTCAGAAGCGCCCCAATGATCTCCTGAAGCGCGAGCGGGTTCTTCGGTGTCCGGATCAGGGTAACCTCAAATTCTCCGTCATCAAAAACCACATTCTTCCCGATCATATTACGGAAACCGCCAACAGATCTGGAATTCGTCACCATACCATAAATAAATTCGTCCTCAATCGTTTCTCCGTCATGTGTCACTTTTAATTTATATGACGGGATATCAAAAATTCTGGTTGCTCCTTCCAGCACATATGCCAGATGTCCCAGAACATTCTTCATTTCCTGCTTTGTCTCATAAGATACATCCGTGAAGAGTCCGAATGCTGCAATGTACACGAACACATCTCCGTTAAACCGTCCGATATCACAGGGAAATTCTTTCCCCCCTGCAGCTGTACTTGCCGCCTGGAGAAGATTCTTCGGGATATGGAGACTGCTCGCAAAGTCGTTGGTCGTTCCTGTCGGGATGTAACCGACCGGAATCTTTTTTTCTCTCTTCATCATTCCGGTTACGACCTCATCAAGTGTTCCGTCACCACCACTGCAGATCACACGGTCATACTCCTCTGTAAATGTCTTTACTTTATAATAAGCGTCTTTATATTTCTGCGTCGGATATACAACCACTTCATATCCTGCTTTTACAATAATGTCAATAATATCAGAAAGCTTCGGTTTTAAAAGTCCCTTTCCTGCATTCGGATTATAAATAAACAATGCTTTTTTCATACGTCCGTCCTCCTGTTATCTGTTCTTTTCTCTATAAGGGCTGTCCCCACAGCTCCTTACGGATACATGCATTATAGCATAAAGAGCCTGCTTTCGGCAGACTCTTCAAAGTTTTATGCAATTATCTGTTCTTAACGTTCACAAGAAACCTTTCGATACCAGCTGCTGCTTCCTTTTCATCTGTTCCGTTCGCAACAACGGTGATTTCCTCTCCCGGCATCAGTGTCAGACTCATCATCCCCATAATGCTCTTTGCATTGACTTGCTTCTGGTCAACTTCGATATATACCGAACTTGAATACTGACTAGCTTCCTGAACAAGAAGTGCAATCGGTCTGGCGTCTAATCCCTCGGACAATTGAATCTTAACAGGTTTTTTGATCATAATGTTCCTCCTTGCTTAGCCCTTATCTCTTCCGCCATTTCACTTAACTTGCGCAATCTGTGGTTCACTCCGGACTTGCCTACCGGATTTTGCAGAAGTGCGCCTAACTCTTTTAAAGATGCCTCCGGATATGTAAGTCTTGTAAGGGCCATGTCCTTCAATCCTTCCGGCAGCTTATCGAGTCCTTTTGTTTCCTCAATATACCTTATATCGTCGATCTGCTTTACAGCAGCGGAAACCGTTTTATTGATATTCGCAGTCTCGCAGTTCACTTTTCGATTCACCGTATTCCTCATATCTTTCAATATACGGATATTCTCCAACTCCATCAGTGACTGATGTGCCTCCATCACATTCAGCACATCCACGATCTGAGCTCCTTCTTTCAGATAAACCACAAATGATTTCTTCCTTGATACAATCTTTGCGTCCAGAGCAAAGCATCTCATTATCTTCTGAATCTGCTGCGCTTTCCCCATCGACGCACAGACAATTTCAAAATGATAGGACTTCTCCGGGTCGCTCATGGATCCCGATGCAAGAAAAACGCCACGCAGGAAAGACCGCTTACAGCAAGTCTCCTGAATCACGACATTCTTTACTACAGAAAGCTCTTCTTCCACGTCTCCATAAGGATTGAGCAGTTTTGCCGCCTGAAGCACCCTGATAGCATCTTCGTGTTTTTTTACAACTATATAATAGTAGCTGCTGCCTTTTTCCCGGTTCACCCGAATAGCGATATCAACCACTATATTAAACGTTCTTCTCAATAAAGTAAAGCTTTTTCTTGCAACTGCCAGATTTTCCGTATGAATCTTAAGTGCTGCATGACCTCTGCTGTCGATCATGACAGCCCCACACATGCTGATGATCGCTGCAAGTTCTGCAATCTGGCAATGTCTTGCAGGACTTAGCTGACGCGATATTTCTTCTTTAATATTTCCAGAAAAAGACATACTATCACCTATTTTGCTTTCGTAATTGCATCTTTCTCGATATCACGATGCTCTTTTCTTACACCGTACTCTTTCTCTGCCACAGACAGCCGTTCATACAACTCATTGGCAAGTGTCACGGAGCGGTGTTTTCCGCCGGTACATCCGATTGCGATCACAAGCTGGTTCTTTCCTTCTGCAACATAGTTCGGAATCAGAAACTCAACCATGTCGACCAGCTTCTTCAGGAATTCTTTTGAAATATCGTTATTCATCACGTAATCCCTGACCGGCTTGTCATTGCCACTCTGCGGGCGAAGTTCATCAATATAATACGGATTCGGAAGGAATCTGACATCAAATACCAGGTCTGCATCACTCGGAATTCCATATTTAAATCCGAAAGATAACACAGTAATGTACAGATTCTTGTATTCTTTATTCTCGGCAAAAATACGGTTCAGTTCACTGCGCAGCTCCCTGGTCAGCATCCGGCTTGTATCCAGGATATAATCTGCCCTTTCTTTTAAAAAGGCAATTTTCTTACGTTCTTTGGCAATCCCGTTCTCAATTCTACCGCCCTTTGAGAGTGGGTGGTTCCTTCTTGTCTCTTTATATCTTTTCACCAGTGTATCATCATTCGATTCAAGGAAAAGAATCTCCAGTGGTATCTTGGCTTTTTCAAGTTCGTCCAGAACCTGGTCCAATGCACGCAGATTCTGTCCACTGCGAATATCAAGTCCCAAAGCGATTTTCGTGATCTCACCATTTGGAACGATCAAAAGTTCTGTCAGTTTTGTCATTAAAGGAATTGGCATATTATCCACACAGAAATATCCCATGTCTTCCATCATTTTCAAAGTTGTACTTTTCCCTGCTCCGGACATTCCCGTTACAATTACGAATCTCATCCCTAAAATTCTCCTATTTGTTTCACTTCCGGTTCCATCGTAACACCGGTATCTTCTTTCACTTTCGCTGTTACCTGCCGGATCAGCTCCATCACATCAGCCGCCGTCGCATTTCCTTTATTGATCACAAATCCACTGTGTTTTTCAGAAACCTGTGCTCCACCTACTGTAAATCCTTTCAGACCACTGTCCTGGATCAGTTTTCCTGCAAAATATCCTTCCGGACGCTTAAAGGTGCTGCCTGCACTCGGATACTCCAGCGGCTGCTTCGATACCCGCTTCTGACGGAGGTCATCCATCTGCGCTTTTATTTCTTCTTTTTTGCCTTCTGTAAGCGAAATCACGGCACCCAAAACGATATATCTTTTCTCCGGGATAATGCTTGTACGGTATCCGAGTCCCAGTTTTTCTGCCGGAAGCTCCATGATCTCGCCCTCTTCTGTCATAACCCTGACACTCGTCAGTACATCCTTCATCTCTCCACCATACGCACCGGCGTTCATCACAACCGCTCCGCCAAGCGTTCCCGGAATACCTGCTGCGAACTCAAATCCGGTCAGTGCTGCATCAAGTGCTGCATTTGCAATCTGCGCAAGCGAACATCCTGCCTGCGCCGTGATCTGATTTCCTTCTACCTGAAATGTTCCCATACTCTTATAAAGCTGGATAATCGCTCCTCTGAAGCCTTTGTCTCCAACCAGAAGGTTGCTTCCATTTCCCACTATATATATAGGTATCGAAAATTCCCGGCACACCCGAATTGTCTCTGCCAGTTCCTTTTCATTCGATGGCATGATAAAATAATCTGCCGGACCACCGATCCGGAAGGTTGTATGCTTCTTCATCGGTTCATCCTTCTGTATTTTGGCTGCATCGACCACATTATACAAACATGTCTCAAAATTCTGTTCCATTCTCTTCTCCTAGTATCTATAAATATTCTATGCCATTCTTCTCTTTTTATTTAACAGGAAATTGCCATTGGACCTCCCGCCAAATAGAAGTTACTACGTGCCAAAGCACGTTTTAATATCATCCTCATATGACGTAAGTGTCAAAAATAAATTTTGGCACTTACATCATATGATACACCAAAAAATATGCAAGTTCAACGCGCTCTTGCAAAATTAAGTGAAATGCGATATAGTAAGGCATAACATAGAAATTTTATCAATATTTTCAAAAAGGAGTGATTTTTAACTGTGGACTCGAGTGTCTCGCAAATACTTATTTTGCTAGTCCTGCTGCTCTTATCCGGCATATTTTCGTCAGCCGAGACAGCACTTACAACCTACAACAAAATCCGGATGCGTGCCCTTGCAGACGAGGGTAACAAGCGTGCCAGCACCGTACTTGCCGTAACTGAGAATTCAGGTAAAATGCTTAGCGCGATCCTCATCGGCAACAACATTGTTAATACTGCGGTAGCTTCCCTTGCCACCACAATCGCATACCGCCTTGGTGGAACCGCCGTCGCGATCGCAAGTGGGCTTATGACGCTTCTCATCATCCTTTTCGGAGAGATTACTCCGAAGACGATGGCAACCATTCATGCTGAGAAGATGTCTCTTTTCTACGCACCGGTTATCAATATTTTCATGAAGATCATGACTCCGTTTATCTTCATTGTAAACGGTCTCTCCACCGGTCTTCTGATGCTTCTTCGCATCGATCCGAATGCCAAAGACAATACCATGACCGAAGCTGAACTCCGAAGTGTGGTAAATGTCAGCCATCAGGACGGCGTGATCGAATCAGATGAAAAAGAGATGATCTACAATGTGTTTGATCTCGGTGATGCCATTGCCAAAGACGTCATGGTTCCCCGTGTCAACGTAACTTTTGCTGATATTGACAGCAGTTACGACGAACTGATCGACCTGTTCCGGGAAGACAAATTCACCCGTCTTCCGGTTTACCAGGAGACAAAAGATAATGTTGTCGGAACGATCAATATGAAAGATCTTCTTCTTTATGACAGTAAGAAAAGTGAGTTCCAGATTAAAGATATTCTCCGTGAAGCCTACTTCACTTATGAATACAAGAGCATTTCCGAGCTTCTTGTTGAAATGCGCCAGGCCTCTTTCAATATCGCAATTGTCCTGGATGAATACGGTGAAACATCCGGTCTGATCACCCTGGAAGATATCCTTGAAGAGATTGTTGGCGAAATCCACGATGAATATGATGAGAATGAAGAAGAAAATATCAAAGCGGTAGGCAAACACGAATATATTATTGAAGGTTCTACCAATCTTGACGATCTCAATGATTCCCTGGATCTGAATCTGGAATCGGAAGATTATGATTCTCTCGGAGGCTTTATCATCGAAAAGCTGGATCGTCTTCCAAAAGCCGGTGACTCTGTTTCCACCGAAGACGGAATCCGTATGGTCGTAGAAAAGCTCGATAAAAACCGGATTGAGACAGTTCATCTGTATCTTCCGGAGAATTACCGCGAACATACGTCTGACTCGTTGGAAACTGACGACTAAGCAGACCTCCCGGGAAGAAATCCTGACAGATTTTTTCTTTATATTTTGCAGAATATACAATTATTTCAGGGCAGCCCAAAGTGGACTGCCTTTTTCTTTTTTGGATTTCGTTATTTTTTAAACAATTTTTTTAAGAAATATTGGTTTTTTATTGATTTTATTACGTAATTATGTATAATTATGGTAAATGGGTGAAGAATTTTACTTCATCAGATGATAAAATCTGCGCTCACAGCTTTTATCATTTAACCATTTAACTAGAATTAGGAGAAAGAGGTTAATTGCAATGGCAGAAATCAATTTAAGCAAGTATGGTATTACTGGAACAACAGAAATCGTGCACAACCCTTCTTACGAATTACTGTTTGAAGAAGAAACAAAAGCAGGTCTTGAGGGATTTGAAAAAGGTCAGGTCAGCGAACTCGGTGCTGTGAACGTAATGACAGGTGTATACACCGGACGTTCCCCTAAAGACAAATTCATCGTAGTTGATGAAAACTCTAAAGACACTGTATGGTGGACTTCAGACGAATATAAGAATGACAACCATCCGGCTTCACAGGAAGCATGGGAAGCTGTAAAGGAGATCGCCAAGAAAGAACTTTCTAACAAGAAACTTTATGTTGTAGATGCATTCTGCGGTGCTAACAAAGATACACGTATGGCAATCCGTTTCATCGTTGAAGTTGCCTGGCAGGCTCATTTTGTAACAAACATGTTCATCAAACCAACAGCTGAAGAACTTGAGAACTTCGAACCAGACTTTGTAGTATACAACGCTTCTAAAGCAAAAGTTGAAAACTACAAAGAACTTGGACTTAACTCTGAAACAGCTGTTTTATTCAATATCACAAGCAAAGAACAGGTTATCGTTAATACATGGTACGGCGGAGAGATGAAGAAAGGTATGTTCTCTATGATGAACTACTACCTCCCACTTAAGGGAATCGCTGCTATGCACTGCTCAGCAAACACTGATCTGAACGGCGAAAACACAGCTATCTTCTTCGGTCTTTCAGGAACAGGTAAAACTACACTTTCTACAGACCCGAAG